>Ga0302313_10000914_pt1 | contig 23660 bp, 23 predicted proteins | sample III_Palsa_N2_2_FD_200454 | JGI IMG/M metagenome (GOLD analysis project Ga0302313, IMG submission 200454) | Peat permafrost microbial communities from Stordalen Mire near Abisko, Sweden - III_Palsa_N2_2 | ecosystem: Environmental > Terrestrial > Soil > Palsa > Peat permafrost | place: Sweden...
GCTTCAATAAGCTCAAGCACTTCCGGCGCTTCGCAACCCGATACGACCGCCTGGCAACCCACTATCTAGCCTTCGTCCACCTCGCTGCCATCATGCTCTGGCTGCGCTGAATGTGGATTCGTCCTAGTCACGTTCGCCCGTTCCCTCGCCCTTGTGGCGAGGGAAAGTGAACTGGTTGAAAAGGTCGCTTGCGGCCTTAAGCCTTCGCCGCCGCGGTCAGCTGTTCGGCGTACTGGCCGCCCTTGCGGTAGCGATAGAGGTAGGTGGGCAGGATCGGCTCCAGGGCGGTCGGGACGATCTTCAGCTCCGCCAGGCCCAGCGCTCCCGGCGCCACGACATTGTCGGCCCGCAACAGGATCACCTGGTCGGTGGTCAGCGGCGGGGCGATCGGGAAGGGCTGCAGATTGACCAGGTCGCCGCCGATGCCGATCAGGCTGGCGACACCGAAGGGCACGGGCACGAGGAAGGGCGTGCGGCCGATCTCCTGGCAAAGCCGCTCCATCAGCGCCTTGAAGGTGAAGACGCCGGGGCCGCCCAGCTCATAGGTCTTGCCGGCCGTCTCGGCGTCCATCAGGCAGGCGGCGACGGCATTGGCCACATCGCCCACGAACACCGGCTGGAATTTGGTATGGCCGCCGCCGATGAGCGGCAGGACCGGCGAGGCGCAAGCCATCCGCGCAAAGCGGTTGAAGAAGTCGTCTTCCTGGCCGAACACGATGGACGGGCGGAGAATGGTGGTTGACGGCATGACCTCGCGCACCGCCGCCTCGCCCATCGCCTTGGTGCGCGCGTATTTGGACTCGGACTCCGCATCGGCGCCGATGGCCGAGACATGCACCAGCCGCGTCACGCCCGCCGCCTTCGCGGCCTCGGCGATGTTGCGCGCGCCCATGGCATGCACGCTCTGGAATTTCTGGCGGCCGCGCTCGTGCATCACCGCGACCAAGTTGACGCAGCCTTCCGCCCCCTCAAGCGCGCGGGCCACCGAGGCCGGCATGCGGATGTTGGCCTGCACAACCTCGATCTGGCCGACGTCGCCCAGCATGCGCAGCTTGTAGCCAAGGCCGGGGTTGCGCACCGCGACGCGGATCCTGAGGCCCCGCTTGGCCAGCGCCCGCACCACCTGGCCGCCGACGAAACCCGATCCGCCAAATACGGTCACTAGTCCGTGCATCAAGAGGCTCCCATCGCCGGCGCATCACGTCCGCGAGTCCGCATAGACGAGCCGGCGGGCCGGCGCAACGCGATAGGCCGATGACGCCGCCTTAGCGGTCCTTCAGGGTGTCGATCAGGCGGCGCAGGGGCTCGCGACCGGCGAAAATGAACAGGAAGGCCCCCAGGCCCGCGCCCACCAAGGAATAGATCGCCTCGTTCATGCCAGCGTCCTCACACCTAAGATCCTGCCCTGTGTGACGGGCGAAGGCCCTCGCCGCCAGCCGGCGTATCGCCGCAGCGCCGGTGGGCCCAGAAAGGGGCATTGCGGCGCCTGCGGATCGGGTGATCAATGGCGCGAGATTAGACAGGGCGCATTATCCGCCTTGAGGAGGCCGCCATGTATAGCCGGATCGTGCTCGCCTATGACGGCACCCGCGAGGGCCGCGCGGCCCTGCGCGAAGGCGCTCTGCTGGCCCGCCGCTGCGGGTCGGAAGTCTATCTGCTCTCGGTCATTCCAAACGACTCCGGGGTCCAGTTCGCCGAAAGCGTCCAGGGCGGGCCGATGGACCGGATGCAGGAGTCCTATAAGGCGATCCTGAGCGAGGGCCTGGAGCGGCTGAAGCAGCTGGGGTTTTCGCCCAAGGCCCAACTCATCATCGGCGATCCCGCCGAACAGATCGGCGCCTTCGCCAAGGAGATCGGGGCTGATCTGGTGGTGGTTGGCCACCGCAAGCAGAAGCTGATCCAGCGCTGGTGGTCCGGCTCTTCCGGCGCCTATCTGGTCGACCACCTCGGCTGCAGCCTGCTGATCGGCCGCAACACCATCAGCGAAGAAGCTTTCGAAGCGGAGATGAAGGCGACCGGAGCCTGAGGGATTTGGCTGGGCCATGACGTAATTTGTCGCGGAGCCCGCGCCCCTACCCTGTTGTCCGCATTCGCGCATAGAGGTCGGCGATCCGCGCCACGGCGGTCCTGGCCTCCTCGCGGTCGGGGGTCTCGTTGTCGTCGCCGTAGCCGCGCATGTCGCCGCCATCGACCATCTGCATGACGATCCCGTCGCGGCGCGGCAGCATGTTTACGCCCTTGTAGATGACGCCGTAGTTCACCTCCGGCTGCGGGATCAGCCAGGCGATCTGGCCGCGCACGGGAACGATGGATTCGTCCTTCCACAGGGCGCGAGCGCCATAGCCGGGGCAGTTGATCACCACCTTTTCCTTCAAGGCGGCCAGTTCGGACGGGCTATGGAATTCCGCCCGCTCGATCTTGCCGCCGGCGAGGCGGAAGTCGGTCAGCAGGGTGTGGCCGTAGTCGGCGATGTTGAACATCATCCCGGAGAAATGGCGCACGTAAGGCGTCGGGAAGGGCGTGGATCCCGCGGGCATCGGCGTCGAGGCCGGGGTGATGTCGCGGATGCGGTCGCCGTATTCAGCGAAATCCAGCTCGCCCGGCCCAGGCGGGCCTGGGGGCGAGCGCGGCGCATCGGACAGGATGTAGCGATCATTCCATTCCACCGGCGAGCCCGGCAGGCCGAGATAGCTGCGGTAGGTCTTGAAGGAGATGCGCGCCATCTGCTCCCATAGGGCGGCGAAGCCGGGCGCGGCCTTGTCGGTCAGGGCGATGCGGGAATCCGGCGTCCAGCTGCCGGTGGCTCGCGCGGACCGCGTCTCCGGCAGCCAATCGCGGGCATAGATGGTGACCTGCGCGCCCGCCTTCTGCGCCAGGATGGCGGAGGTCAGGCCCAGGGCGCCACAGCCGACGACGGCGATCTCTTTCGGACTCGAGCCCATGGCCTTTTGCACAGCCAATGTGCTGGAGCCCCAGGACAGCGACCAGCCGGAGCCGCCGTGGCCATAGTTGTGCACCACCAGGGTGTCGCCCAACTGTTCAGTGTCCAGCCTTGGTCCCGCCGCGCGGAACGGGCGCAGGCAGACGGTGACGTCGAACAGACGGTCCTCGCTGGCGCGGACCGGCGCGAAAGGCGCCGCTGGCGCCAGGCCAGACGATGGCGAGGCCAGGCTCGCGCAGCCGCCGAGGCCAATCAGATTGAGGCCGCCGAGAACGCCCGCGCCTTGAAGCATTCGCCGACGGTCCAGGGGTATCGAAGCTCGCGTGGCCATGGTCGCCTCCAGCTGCACCGTCCACTCGATTACACGACTTCGAGCGCCAGGCTAGGAGACGGACTTGGCTCTCGCGGCTTTGTTCGCCCGCGCCTTTGCCGCGCGCGCCTCGGCATCCTTGGCGAGCAAAACCGCGATCTCCTCGATCAGCGCATCGGGGACCGGCTCGGCCAGGGGAAACCGGACCGTACCCTTGCTGACCTGATAGCCGGCCAGCCTGTCGTCCAACATGGCGGCGATGCGTGGAACCACCGGATAGATCGAATAGTGCGCCGTCCAGCCCGCGAAATAGATCGCCACCCGACCCGCGATCCTGAAGGCTGGGATTTTGTAGGCGATGGTCTCTTGGGCGTTCGGCAGGGCGCGCCGGATCGCGCGGCGGACCGTCTCCAGCACGTCCTGAACCGCTTGCGGCTGGCGGGCGATGTAGGCGTCGATGGACGGAGTTGCGGGCATTGTCGATCGGCCTCCCACACCGGACCCGACACAGTTTGGCTTGGGCCACGACGGCGCCTTCTGGCAGAAGAAGCCCAATACTAAGACATCCGAGGGAGAAGTCATGACGGTCGAAACTCAGTCCTTTCGTTATGAGGGCGCCGATGGAACCGGCTTGGCGGGCTTTCGCTGGAGCGGCCCCGCCAAACCAAATGCGGTGATCCAGCTGGCCCATGGCGCCGGCGAGCACGCCCTCCGCTATCTGGAACCGCTGACGCCGATCCTCGAGGCCGGCTACCTGATCTACGCCGCCGACCATCGCGGCCACGGCATGACCTCGGGCATGACCCATCTGGGCGACTTCGGGCCTGGCGGCGCGCCAGCGGCGGTGGACGACATGGCGATCCTGTCCCGCCGCGCCAGAGCCGAAAACCCGGACCTTCCGCTGATCCTGTTCGGCCATTCCATGGGGGCGATGTTCAGCCAGAGCTATCTGCTGGACCATTCGGCGCTGATCGACGCCCTGGTTCTCTCGGGCACGGCGGGCGGTGGCCCCAGGCCAACGGCGGGGCCGAACGCCGCCTTCCCCAACCCGCGCACGGACTATGACTGGCTGTCGCGCGACGAGACCGAGGTGGACAAATACGTCGCCGACCCCTTCTGCGGCATCCGCTTCAAGCCGGAGTCGGCGGCCTCGTTCACCGCCCTGCGCGAGCGCCGGTCGACCCCGGAAGAGCTGACCAAGGTCAAGGCCGGCCTGCCGATCTATATCTTCGTCGGCGACGCCGATCCCATCAATGGCAGGCTCGAGCGGCTCACGCCCCTGGTGGACGCCTATCGCGCGGCGGGCCTGAAGGTGGACCTGAAGGTCTATCCGGGCGGCCGGCACGAGATGCTCAACGAGACCAACCGCGCCGAGGTCGTGGCGGACCTGAAGGCCTGGCTGGACGCGACCGTGGCGATGCTTCGAGGCTAGGTCGCCGGCGCGATATCGTAGGCAAGATCGTAGCTGTGCACTCCGTCGGCGACCACGATGCCCAGGGCGCCGGAGATGCCCTTGAGCTCGCCGGTTCCTGAATCTGGAACGATGGTGATGTTCAGGGTCGGGTCGTTGCGGACCATGATCCCATTGTGCTGGAGGGCGAAGGAGCCCTCGCGGCCGTCCAACACGCCCGTCACCCGCTCCATCGCCACATAGCCGGCCGAACCGGCGACGTCGCCGCGGATCGCCAGCATGTAACCTGTGCTGGTCGCGTCCAGCGCGCCGTGGAAATGCTTGATCAGCACGAAGCGGCCGACGGCGTCGTCGGGGCCGCTGTCCGGCTTGGTCTGAACGTCGAACTGGCCCTTGGCGTGGCGAGTCATCGACTGGCGTCGGCCCTAGCCGCGCAGCTTGCGGGTCAGGGTTTCCAGGTCGTGGGTCAGGACGGGGTCGGCCGCCTTCAGCTCCTCGATCCGGCGCACCGCATGCAGAACGGTGGTGTGGTCCCGACCGCCGAACCTGCGGCCAATGTCCGGCAAAGAGCGGGTGGTCAGCTGCTTGGCCAGCCACATGGCCGCCTGACGCGGCCGGGCGATGGCGCGGTTGCGCCGCTCGGAGATCAGGTCGGTCTGCTTCATGCCGTAGTGTTCGGCGGTGGCCTTCTGAATATCGTCGACCGTGATCCGCTTTTCGCCACCGCGCAGATGCGGCCGCAGGATGGCTTGAGCCTCTTCAAGGCCCAGGTTCGCCACCTTGTCGCCCGTGCGGGCCACCAGGGTGTTGAGGGCGCCTTCAAGCTCCCGCACTGAATCCGTGAACCGATCGGCCAGGAATTGCAGCACCTCGGGACGCGCGACCAGGGCCGTGTTGCCCTGCTGTCGACCGAGTTGGCCGAGCTTACGCTCCAGGATGCCCAGGCGCAGCGTGCGGTCCGCGGGCTCGATGCCGCAAACCAGCCCGGCCTGAAGATGAGAGCGCAGTCGCCCGTCCATCTCGGCCAGATCGCCCGGCGCGCGGTCGGTGGTGAACACCACCCGGCGACCATCCTGAGTCAGGGCGGCCAGGGTGTGGAACAGCTCTTCCTGGCTGGACTGCTTGCCGGCGATGAAGTGGACATCGTCGATCAGCAGAAGGTCGGCGGTGCGCAGCTCTTCTTTGAAAGCCGGTCCGCTGCGCTCCATCATGGCCCGCACGAAGCTGGTCAGGAACCGCTCCGCGGTCAGATAGATGACCTTGCGATGGGGCGCCACGCGCATGGCTTCCCAGGCGATGGCGTTGAGCAGGTGGGTCTTGCCGAAGCCGTAGGGCCCGTGGAAGACCACCGGATTGAAGTGACCGTCGCTCCAGGCCGCGACGCGGCGGGCGACGGCGTAGGCGAACTCATTGGCTGGGCCCGGCACGAAGGTGTCGAAGCGGAACCGCTCCTGCAGGCCGGCGGCCCGCGCCAGGTCCAGGTCGCCCTTGTCGGTCGTGGTGGCGATCAGGGCCGCCTCGCTGACTCCGGACGAAGGCAGGGCCGACACAGGCGTCGCGGCGGACGGCGCGGGGGTGACGGCCGTCAGGGCCTCTGGCGCCGGCGCCATGGCGTCGAACTCAACGCGCGACTTCAGGTCCAGGCCGCGACCCAGCGGATCCAGCTGGCCCCAAAGGTCGACGGTCCGGCGCCAGGCGTTGCGGCGCACCCAGTCGCGGGCGATCCCGGTCGGCGTCACCAGCACCAGCTGGCCCGCGCCGGTCTGCCGCACGACGGCCTGGCCCAGCCAGGAGCCGAAGGTGTCGTCGCCCAATTCCCCCTTGAGCGACAGACAGACCTTGGCCCACACCGCCGCGGGCAGGACGACTCCCGCCGTCTGGTCAACAGTATGTCCAACGGAGCGGCGGACGCCGACCCCATAGCCTGTCGCAGTCATTCTTGACCCCTGATTGTCACGTTTAACGCCTCGCGCCCCCCGTTGCGTGGCAAGTATCGAAAGCGCACAAAACCCCGTCCGGCGAACGTGGTTCGTCCGCCGCTGACTTTTCATCCGTACTGAGATGGAAGCGTCTGACCCCAACGATAGCCCCCACCGAAGACCGGTCAACGGTGATTCTCTGCGGCCACGTTTGATATTTTTCTTGACAGTTGGGAGGCCGCTCGCGCGTCAAGGGAAACTGGGATTAGGGCTTCCGGGCACGGACCAATTTGTCGCGGCTTTGGCTAGCCATGTTATCCGAACACGTAAAAATCCGCCCGGAAAAACCGAGCGGATTCAATGTATTGCAAAAATGTTGTTTAGAATTGGGGGCTTAGGCCGCAGCGAGTTTTTTCAGGCGAGCCGCCAGACGCGACACTTTGCGCGAGCCCGTATTCTTATGCACGACGCCCTTGGAGACGGCCCGCATCAGCTCCGACTGAGCCTCGATGAAAGCGGTCTTCGCGGCCGCCGCGTCGCCGCCCGTGAGGGCTTCTTCGAACTTGCGCAGATAGGTCCGAACGCGCGAACGGCGCGCCTTATTGACTTCGGTGCGACGGGCGATCTTGCGGATCGACTTCTTGGCGCCGGGGTTGTTGGCCATGGATTGTCTTGCCTTCAAAACGGACGGCCGCCGGAAGCCCGTTCCGGCGGTTAAATTGGAAGAGCGCGCGTATACGGCGCCGAGGAGCCGGGGTCAATGTGCGGCGGGCGGTTGGTGGGGGCGGGCGTTGCCTGCGCACTCAACCTTCGCCGCTTGTCGGGAAGGTTTGATTTCTACCGCCCCTTGAACGCCGGCTTCCGCTTTTCGATGAAGGCGGCCATGCCTTCCTTCTGGTCCTCGAAGGCGAACAGAGAGTGGAACAGGCGCCGTTCCAGCTTCATGCCCTGGGCCAGGGGGGTCTCGTAGGCGGCGTTGACCATCTCCTTGGTCAGCATCACCGCGTTCAGCGACATGCCGGCGATGGTCTTGGCGGCCGCCAGGGCCTCATCGATCAGCTTGTCGGCGGGGACGACACGGCTGACCAGCCCCACCCGCTCGGCCTCGGCGGCGTCCATCATCCGGCCCGTGAGCACCATGTCCATGGCCTTGGCCTTGCCGATGAAACGGGTCAGCCGCTGGGTGCCGCCGGCGCCCGGCGAGACGCCGATGGTGATCTCTGGCTGGCCGAACTTGGCGGTGTCGGCGGCGATGATGAAGTCGCACATCATGGCCACCTCGCAGCCGCCGCCCAGGGCGTATCCCGCCACGGCGGCGATGATCGGCTTGCGGATCTGCGAGGCCTTCTCCCAGTTCCGCGTGATGAAGTCCTCGCCATAGACGTCGGCATAGGACTTGGTGGCCATCTCCTTGATGTCGGCGCCGGCGGCGAAGGCGCGCTCGGAGCCGGTCAACACGATGCAATGGATGCCGGCGTCGTGTTCGGCCTCGTCGAGGGCCGCGCTCAGCTCGCCCATCAGCTGGGCGTTGAGGGCGTTCAGCGCCTGGGGCCGGTTCAGCCGGATCAGCCGCACAGACTCGTGGGTCTCGACGATCAGGGTCTCATAGCTCATGGCGGGTCCTTCAGGCTGCGCGGGCTCGGCTACGGTCCATCAACCCGAAAGCCGTCCCGGCGCAAGAGGGACGGCACCGAGTCAGGCCCGATCAGATGGCCGACGCCGACCACCATCACCGCCTCGCCCTGACCGTTCAGCCGCTGCTCGATCCGCCCGATCCAGCGCTTGTTCCGGTCGGCGACCAGGGCGCGGTATTCGCCGGGCGCCGCCTTCAGCATCGGCTCCAGCGCCTCCCTGCGCAGCGCCTTGACGTCGCCGGACAGCCAGGCGTCGACCAGCCGTTTGTAGAAGGCGGGACCGGTCTCCACTTCGTCGAAGGTCTCGCGCAGGGAGTCGATCTGATCCTTTTCCGGCACGTCGGCGAGGAAGCCGATCTGTTCGGCGACGGTCTCGAAGGCCTGACGCGGGACGGCGGGGTTGGCGGCGGAGAGCATCTGCTCGACGCCGGTTTCCGAGTGGGCGTCCGCCAGCTTGTAGCTGGCCACGGACAGGGCGACGTCCGCGTACCAGGGCCGCAGGCGGTCCAGCAGCGACACTGGCAGGCCGCAGATCTTGGCCGCCTTCGCCAGCCGGTCGCGATCGGCGGGCGTCAGCTCGGCGCTCAAGGTCTGGCCTTCGGGCAACAGGCCGCGCTTGATCGCGATCTGCTGCGCCCCCAGGGCCGAGGCGGGATCGATGGGGATTTCGAACCAGAGGTCGTCGGCGTGGGCGATGGCGGTCTTCAGCGCCGGCGGCTCCCAGTCGACGCCCGGCGGCAGGATATGGACCGAGCCGAACAGGACGATGGTGGCGTGCGGGCCGTGGACGATCCAGATCGGCGGCTGGGCCCGCGCGGGCGCCGCGGCCAGGGCGGCGCAGGCGAGACCGGCGAGGCCGAGGCGTTGAAAGAGCCGGATCATGTGGGGGGCCTCAACGCTGACAAACGGGGCAGAAGAAGGTCGAGCGGCCGCCCTGGACGATGCGGGCGATGGTCCCGTCACAGCCCGGCCTCAGGCAGGGTTCGCCCTCCCGGCCGTAGACCCTGAACCGGTGCTGGAAATAGCCGAGCGCTCCGTCCGCCGCCGCATAGTCGCGCAACGTCGAGCCGCCGACCTCGATGGCCTCGGCCAGCACCAGCCGGATGGTCTCCACCAGGATCGCGAGCTCTTTGGGTTTCAGCGATCCCGCCGCTCGCTCCGGCGCGATTCCCGAGCGGTGCAGCGCTTCGCAGACATAGATATTGCCCAGGCCCGCGACCACGCGCTGGTCCAGCAGGGTCGCCTTGACGCTCTGTTTGCGCCCCGCGAACTCGGCCTTGAGATGGGCGGCGTTGAAGTCCTCGCCCAAAGGCTCCGGCCCCAACCCCTTGAACCAGGGGTGGTCGGCCAGGGCGTCCTCGGGGATCAGGTCCATGTAGCCGAACCGGCGCGGGTCGAAATAGGTCACCGCCTCGCCGTGCTCGGTGTGGAACACCACGTGGGCGTGCTTCTCGTCCGCCGAGGGGGCGTAGACGAAGTCGCCAGGCCGCTGCTTGGCTTTTGCGCTGGCGATCTCGAAGCGGCCGGACATGCCCAGGTGCATCACCAGCACATCGCCCCGATCCAAGGGCGCCAGCAGATATTTGGCCCGCCGGCTCATGGTCCCGATCCGGGCGCCGGTCAGCCGCTGCACGAACCCGTCGGGCAGGGCGAACCGCAGATCCGGCCTGCGCGCCTCAACCCGCACCAGCCGCGCGCCGTCCAGGACGGGCGCCAACCCCCGGCGGACGGTCTCGACTTCGGGCAATTCAGGCATGCGGCGTGGGTAACACGGTTTGCCGCGAATGCGAGATTCGCGCCCGAAGGAAGATATTCACCACGGAGCATACGGAGGGCACGGAGGAGTCGGTGTTTTCGTGGGCTCACTGCAAAGGCACGATTTCATAAGGCGGGCTTAGCCCGCGCGACAGTCACGAAAAGCTGGGCGGAGCAGGCGGGCAGCTCGCGACTTCTTCTCTGTGCCCTCCGTGGGCTCTGTGGTGAAAGAACTTAGGCGAGAACACACATCCACCGCCCCAACCGCTTAAGCGGGATGACGCAAGGCGGGCTTGCGGCTAAGAGGCGTGATCATGACCAGCCCTGGCGCGACTTTCGGCTTTCGCGATGTGGACCCGGCGGACAAGCCAGGCCTCGTGCGCGGCGTATTCGACCGGGTGGCCGGCCGCTACGACCTGATGAACGACCTGATGAGCGCGGGGGTGCATCGGCTGTGGAAAGACGCGGTCGCCGCGCGGCTGAACCCCCAGCCAGGCGAGACCATCGTCGATTGCGCCGGGGGCACCGGCGACATGGCCCGCCGCTACGCCAAGATGGCGCGGGGCGCCCAGCTGCGCCGGGGCGGCGAAGACGCCACTGTGGTGGTGGTCGACTACAACGCTGAAATGATCGCCGCCGGCCGCGAGCGCGACTATCCGCCCGAGATCGTCTGGAGCGTCGGCGACGCCCAGAAGCTGCCCCTGCCGGACGCCTGCGCCAACGCCTATTCCGTCGCCTTCGGCATCCGCAATGTCACCGACATCCTGGCCGCCCTGCGCGAGGCGCGGCGCATACTGAAGCCCGGTGGCCGGTTCGTCTGTCTGGAGTTCTCCCGGCCGACCACCGAGGCGCTGCGCAACGCCTATGACGCCTATTCCTTCAAGGTGATCCCGCAGATCGGCGAATGGGTGGCCAAGGATCGGGAGTCCTACCAGTATCTGGTGGAGAGCATCCGCCGCTTCCCCGACCAGGCCGCCTTCGCCGCCCTGATGCGCGAGGCCGGGTTCGACAATGTGACCTGGACCAACTTCACCGGCGGCGTCGCCGCCCTGCACCAGGGCTGGGCGCTTCGGCCCCTATGAGTTGGACGGCATGAACGATGTCGCGGCCGCCAGCCGGCTGATCCGATCCTGCTGGGTGCTGCTGCGGGCCGATGTGCTGATCCCGCGCGAAGTCGACCCTGTCCTGCCGCCCTCGGTGAGGGCCATCGCCCGGACCCTGCGCATCTTTGCTGGCCCCACGTCCCGCGAAGGCCGCCCCGGCCAGAGGCTGGCCAAGGCGTTCGAAGGCCTGGGCCCGGCCACCATCAAGCTCGGCCAGGTGCTCTCCACGCGCGCCGACATCTTCGGGCGCGAGTTCGCCGACGATCTCGGCCACCTGAAGGATCAGCTGCCGCCCTTTCCCACCGCCGTGGCCAAGGCGGCCATCGCCGCCACCCTCGGTCAGTCGGTGGAGTCCCTGTTCACCGACTTCAGCGAGGCGCCCATCGGCGCCGCCTCCCTCGCCCAGGCCCACTCGGCCAAGCTGGCCGACGGGCGCAAGGTCGCGGTCAAGGTGCTGCGCCCGGGAGTCGAGCGCCGGGTGGCCGAGGACCTGGAGATGCTGGCCCTCGCCGCCCGCCTCACCGAACGCTTCGTCGAGCCGGCCCGCCGGCTGGAGCCCAGCGCCGCCATCGCCACCGTGGCCCGCTCCATGATGTTGGAGCTGGACCTTCGCCTGGAGGCCGCCGGCGCCAGCGAGCTGCGCGAGGTGATGGAAGCCGACCAGTTCATGCAGGCGCCCAAGATCGTCTGGCCCGGCGTCGGCAAGCGCGCCCTCACGATAGAGTGGGCGCAGGGCGTGGCCCTGTCGGACCCCGCCGCCCTGGATCAGCCGGGGATCGACCGGCGAGGCCTGGCCGACAATCTGGTGCGGGCCTTCCTGTCCCAGGCGCTGGATCACGGCGTCTTTCACGCCGACCTGCACGAGGGCAATCTGTTCGTCAGCGCGCCGGCGGTGATCACCGCGGTGGACTTCGGCATCATCGGCCGCCTGGACGCAGTGGCGCGGCGGCATCTGGCCGAAATCCTCTGGGGCTTCCTGCAGCGGGACTATGTCCGCGTGGCCAAGGCCCATTTCGACGCCGGCTATGTGCCCGCGCACCATTCCCTGGCCGCCTTTGCTCAAGCTTTGCGCGCGGTCGGCGAGCCGGCTATCGGCCGCGCCTCGGCCGAGGTCTCCATGGGCCGGCTGCTGGGCCTGCTGTTCGAGATCACCGCCATCTTCGACATGCGGCTGCGGCCCGAGCTGGTGCTCCTACAAAAGACCATGGTCACGGTGGAGGGCGTCGCCCGGCGCATCGACCCGACGCACAATCTCTGGGCCTCGGCCGAGCCGGTGGTGAAACGCTGGATCACCCGCGAGCTGTCGCCGGTGACGCGGGCTCGCGAACTGGCCGACGATGGCGCCCGGATCATCAAGGCCCTGGCCCGCCAGCTCGACCCGCCGCCCAAGGCGCCGGTGGTCATCGTCGAACGCGCACCCGCGCGGCTGCTCTGGTTCGCGATCGGGGCGGCGGTGGCGGGGCTGGCGTTTCTGGCGATGGCCTATCTGAGGCGGTGAACCTCCACTGCGCTCATCCCCGCGAAGGCGGGGACCCAGGGTCACAAGCTCGGACTTTCAGCTGAACCTGCTTGAGCTGCTGCTGAGTAAGCGGCGCCAGTCCCCTGGGTCCCCGCCTTCGCGGGGATGAGCGCCACGGACCGGCCTTACCGCCGCCCGCCCCAGAAGCCGACGATCTTTTTGACCTCGGCCACAACCGGATCGGCCACGGAGCGGGCTTTTTCGGCGCCGCCGTCGAAGACGCGGTCGATCTCGGCCGGGTCGTTCATCAGCCGGCGCATCTCATCGCCGATCGGGGCGATCACCGCCGCCATCAGGTCCGCCAGCTTGGGCTTGAAGACGCCGAAACCCTGGCCGCCATATTCGCGCAGGACATCGGCCTTGGTCACCTCGGACAGGGCAGCGTAAAGCCCGACCAGATTGTCGGCCTCGGGCCGGCCCTCAAGGCCGTCGAGCGTCTCCGGCAGCGGCTCGGCATCCGTGCGAGCCTTGCGGATCTTGCCGACGATGGCGTCGGCGTCATCGAGCAGGTTGATGCGCGAATAGTCCGACGGGTCGGACTTGGACATCTTCGCCTTGCCGTCGCGCAGGGACATGATCCGCGCGCCCGGCCCCTCGATCACCGGCTCGATCAGGGCGAAGAAGCCCGGCGCATCGAAGTCGTGGTTGAACTTGCCGGCGATGTCGCGGGTCAGCTCCAGATGCTGCTTCTGGTCCTCGCCCACCGGCACATGGGTGGCCTTATAGACCAGGATGTCGGCGGCCTGGAGCACGGGGTAGGTATAGAGGCCGACGCTCTCGCGCTCCTTATGCTTGCCCGCCTTGTCCTTGAACTGGGTCATCCGGTCGAGCCAGCCGAGCCGGGCGACGCAGTTGAAGATCCAGGCCAGTTCAGCGTGAGCCGGCACCGCCGACTGCGGAAAGATCACCGCCTTCTTCGGATCGAGGCCGGCGGCCATATAGGCGGCGGCGATTTCGCGGGTCTGGGTCGTGAGCACCGCCGGGTCCTGCCAGACGGTGATGGCGTGCAGATCGGCGACGAAGATGAAACACTCCATCTCGTCCTGAAGGCGGTTGAACTTCTTCAGCGCGCCCAGATAGTTGCCCAGGTGCAGCGACCCCGACGCCTGGACGCCGGAGACCACGCGCGAAGGACCCGCGTAGGGGGTGGGGGATTGATCGGTCATGTTGAAGCTTTTGGCTGAGAGCAGAGATGCGGCCAAGCGGTATTGCGTCCGCGTGGAGAGCGAAGTCTAGGCGAAGCCGTCACGCCATCGCGGGCAGGTAGGTAGGGCCGGGCTCATGGCCGGTTTGGTAGCGTGAAGGCTGGTGTAGGGCAAGGCGGCGCCCCTACCGCCGCCGCAATCCCCGAATCTCCGCCAGCGTCAGTCCGCCGGAACCCAGCAGGAGGACCGGGTAGGTCACAGCCGCCAGCACGGTGACCGAGAGGATCGCCAGCTCCTTGGCGCCGATGGCGCGGATCAGGTGGATGTGGCTGAACAGGCTCTGGATGAGTGGCCGGTAGTGGGATGCCGCCGCCAGCAGGCCGCCGAGCACCGCGCTGGCTAGAAGAATTCGGGCGAGCCTCGACCAGGCCTTGGCGCTGGGACGATAAAACCGTCGCCGACCGAGGGTGATCAGCAGCATGGTCACATTGATCCAGGAAGCCAGGCTGGTGGCCATGGCGATTCCCGCGACCCCGATCATATGAAACAGGGTGAAGCCGGCGACGACATTGATCACCACCGACATCACCGCGAAATTCATCGGCGTGCGGGTGTCCTGGCGAGCGAAGAAGGCCCGCGACAGCAGGGCCGACAGTGTGAAGGCGGGCACGCCCCAGCCGTACTGCTGCAGGGCCATCGCGGTTTGATGGGCGTCGAAGCTGTGGAACTGGCCGCGCGTATAGAGACCGTCGATCAAGAAGAAGGGCATGGCAAGCAGCGCCGCCGCGGCCGGGATGGTCAGCGCCATAGAGAAGGTGATGGCTTGGTCCATCGCCGCCGTCGCGCCGTCCTCATCGCCCGCATGCACCGCGCGCGACAGCCGCGGCAGCAAGGCGACGCCCACGGAGATCGCAATCACCTGGGGCAGCAGATAGAGGCGGTCACAGACCGCCAGCCAGGCCCGGGCGCCGTTCACATGGCTGACCAGGAACTGGGAGACGAAGATGTTGATCTGGCTGACGCTGGCGGCGAAGGCGCCAGGCAGGGCAAGCGCAATCAGGGCGCGGATTTCGGGCGTCAGGCGCGGCAGGCGCCAATCCACGTTCGCACCGGACTTGCGCACGCCCCACCAAAGCAGGCCGGCCTGGGTGACGCCGGCGGCGATGACGCCGAAGGAAGCGGCGATAGCGGCGCTGGTGGGGTTATGGGTCGGCAGCACCGCGACCAGGGTCCACACATTGAGCAGAATAGGCGCGGCGGCGGATAGAACGAAGCGGTTGCGGGCGTTCAGGACGCCGGCCAGGTGGGCGTAGATGGCCATGCACGGCAGATAGGGCATGGTGATGCGGGTCAGAAGGATGGTCAGCTCCGCCTTGCCTGGCACGGCGGCAAAGCCGGGAGAATAGCCGGCCACGATCCAGTTCATCGCCAGCTCGGCGACCACGGTCAGGGCGATGGTCATCGCCAGAAGGGCGGCCATGGCGTCGGCGGCCAAGACATCGGCCACCTCTTCCCCGTCCCGCTCCAGCGAGCGCGAATAGGCCGGCACGAAGGCGGCGGCGAAGGCGCCCTCGGCGAAGATGCGGCGGAACAGGTTGGGGAAGGCGAAGGCGGTCGTGTAGGCGTCCGCGACGAAGGTGGCGCTGGCGCCCATATAATAGGTGACGACCAGGTCGCGGACGAAACCCATCAGCCGGCTGCACATGGTCAGACTGGTGTAGACCATGGACGAGCGAATCATGCCGGCGCGGGCGGACTTGGCCGCCGGCAGCGCCTCGGTCCCCTGTTCGAGCTCCGCCGCAACGGGAGACGCAGCCGGATCGGCCGCCAAATCTTCGCTCACCGGGCGACACTCGCCCGGGCGCGCTGCAGCCGCGGCCTTGCGGCCGAGACGCCGCCGACGTCGTCCAACACCTCGATCAACACGGCCTTCAGGCCGGCGATGCGGCGCGGATCGGTCAACTTGCCCCCCGGCGATTCATGACAATAGAAGGCGTCTACCGCCCGCTCGCCGTAGTTGTCGATGTGGGCGGACTGGATGGACAGGCCGGCCTCCGTCAGCGCGCCGGCCAGAGCGCCCAGCAGGCCAGGCCGGTCGCGACCGGACACCTCGATAACGCTGGCCTCGTCCGAAGCATCGTTATCCACCGTGACCGTGGGCATGATGGTGAAGGCCGCCGCACGGCCAAGGTCCGTCGGTCCACCGCGTTCGATCGGCAACGCCTCGCCCTTGGCCGCTGCTTCCAGCGTCCGCGCCACTCGGTCCAGCGCCTTGGGGCTTTCGGCGCCGAAGGCCTCGCCGGCATGATCCTGCAGATAAAACACGTCGAGCACCCGTCCGCCGCGGGTGGTGTAGGCCCGCGCGCCGGCGACATTGGCGCCCAATCCTGAAAGAACTTCCGCAAGATCGGCGAAAAGCCCGGGCCGGTCGGCGGTGGTGATGGTGACCTCGGCGGCATTGCGGTCGGCGCGCACCTCGGCGAGCGCCGCGGCGCCGTCAACCTTGGCCCGGCGGTCGAGCGCGGCGTGAGCCAGCTGTTCGGGGGGGGTGAAGCCAATAAAGTAAGCGTCCTCCATCGAGGCGGCCCAGTCCGCCGCGCCGGGATCGGCGGCGATCAGATCCGCGCGCGCGGCGCCCGCCGCGCCCTTCAGATGACGGGCATAGCTGGCGGCAGGATCGCCGCCACGGCCGCCCCGGAACACCGCCTCGGTGGCGCCATAGAGCTCGCGCAGCAGCTGGCCCTTCCAGCCGTTCCACACGCCCGGGCCCACCGCGCGGATATCGGCCACCGTCAGCACCAGCAGCATCCGCATGCGCTTCGGATCCTCGACGATGCTGGCGAAGGCCGCCACGGTGCGGGGATCGGCCAGGTCCCGCTTCTGGGCGAAGTCGCTCATGATCAGGTGGTGCTCGACCAGCCAGGCCACCAGTTCGATCCGCTCCCGCTCCAGTCCCATCCGTTCGCAGGCGGATCGGGCCGAGCGGGCGCCGGCCTTTTCCTGGCCGCCGACCCCGCCCTTGCCGGTGTCGTGCAGCAGCATGGCCAGGAACAGGACCTCGCGATCCTCGATCAGCGGCCAGATGGTCGTGGCCAGCGGATGATCTTCCGTCACCTCACCCCGGCTGATGGCGGCGATGATCCCCACCGCGCGCAGGGTGTGCTCGTCCACCGTATAGGAGTGGTACATGTTGAACTGCATCTGAGCGACGATGTGGCCGAACTCGGGGATGAAGCGGCCGAGTACGCCGGTGTCGTTCATGAGCTGCAGGGTCTGGTAGGTGCGTTTGCCCCGCGCCAGCACGTCCAGGAAGGCCTCCCGCGCCGCCGGGTCGCGCCGGACCTTGGAGGTGATCAGCGCCAGGGAGCGGGTGACGGCGGTGAAGGCGTCCGGGTGCAGATCGAGATTGCGCCGGTCGGCGATCACGAACAGCCGCAGCATGGCCACCGGATCGCGCTGGAACACCGCCGGGCTGTCGATATTGAGCCGCCCGCCCTCCTCATAGAAGCCGGCGACGTCCAGCGGCTTGCGGCTGCCGCGCCGGCCCGGCAGGAAGCGCGACAGGCCCTTGGGCGCCTTCTTGGCCTCGTCGGCCTCGAGCTTGGCGCAGAACTCCCGCGTCAGCGCCCCCACCTCCTTGGCGATCAGGAAGTAGCGCTTCATGAACCGCTCGACGGCGGGGGTGTCGTCACCGCCCTTGCGGCTGCGGTCGCCATAGCCCATCCGCCGGGCGACCTCAGGCTGCAGGTCGAAGGTCAGCCGCTCTTCTGGCCGGCCGGTGGCGAAATGCAGATGGCTGCGCACCGCCCAGAGGAAGTCGAACGCGCGCAGGAAGGCCCTGACCTCGCTGCCGTGGAACATCTCCAGGTTCAGGGCCTCGTCGAGGGAGTCGATCGGGTGCAGGTATTCGGCGATCCAGAACAGGGTGTTCAGGTCGCGCAGACCGCCCTTGCCCTCCTTGATGTTGGGCTCGACCATGTAGCGGCTGGCGCCGGCCTTGGCGTGGCGCTCGTCCCGCTCCTTCAGCTTGGCGGCGACGAACTCGGCGCCCGTGCCCTTGACCACCTCCTCACGGAAGCGGCGGCGCAGGTCCCCCGCCAGCGCCTCATCGCCCGACAGACGGCGCGCTTCCAGGATGGAGGTGCGGATGGTGAAGTCTTCCCGTGACAGCTTGATGCACTCGTCCACGGTCCGGGAGGCGTGGCCGACCTTGAAGCCCAGGTCCCACAGGGCGTAGAGCATGAACTCGATCACGCTCTCGGTGTGCGCGGTTTCCTTGTAGGGGCGCAGGAACAGCAGATCGAGGTCGGAGAAGGGCGCCAGCGTGCCGCGGCCATAGCCGCCCACGGCGATCACCGCCATCCGCTCGCCCTCGGTGGGATTGCGCGCGCGGATCATGTGTACGGTGGTGAAGTCATAGAGGGCGCGGACCACCTCGTCGGTGACGCCGGAGATCAGCCGCGCCGCCTCGATGCCGCCGCCGCCGTTCTCCAGCCGCTCCTTGGCGATCATCCGGCCGCGAAACAGGGCGGACTTGAGGATGTCCAGCGCCTGGCGGCGTTGTTCGCCGGCGTCGCCGATGGCGCTCAGCGCCGCCGTCGACAGCTGATTGCGCAGCTTCACGCCGTCGACGACGTATTCGATCCGAGTTGGGCGCAGGCGCGGCGGCATGGGGCTTTATATAGCGCTTTTTATGAGTCGGGCCGGGCGGCCGGTCAGGCCAGGTCTTCGGAGGCCAAATCTTCCGCTACGATGCGGCGCTCCAGCGCCTCGAACCGCAACGGGCCGCCCCAGAAGGCGGCGGCGAGGTCGTTCTGCTGGCCCGGCGCGCCCGTGGTCAGGAACCGGCGCAGGCCCGAGCCCCCCGCCGTATATTCCGGATGCCGCTTCAGATAGGCCTCGATGGCGTCGGCGGTGGCGCCCGGCTGATGGATCAGCGGCGTGCCCGGCGGCAGGGCGGCGCGGAACAGGTCGGCCACGATCTCATAGTGGGTGCAGCCCAGCACGGCCCGATCCGGCGCCCGGCCGATCCGCTTGGCCAGGGCCTTGGCGTGACCGTCGATCACCGCCGCCAGCTCGCTTTCCGACGCGCCGGTCTCGATCATGTGGGCGAGCTCCGGACAGGGCTCGCAGAACACCGCGACGTCCGAACGACGCTTGTCGATCTCGATCTCGTAGACCCGGCTTTGCGCGGTGGCGGGGGTGCAGAAGATCCCCAGCACTTCCAGCCCCTCGACCTTGTCGCCGTCGCGCCACTCCCGCGGGTCCCGCTCATGCGACCAGGGCAGGCCGGTGGCCGCCTCGATGGTCGGGACGATGATGCCGAGGATGTTCACCGGCCGGCCGATCTGGCGTCGGTATGCAGGCAACCATGTCTGCTGCAATCGCCGAAGGGCAATGGAGGCGGCGGTGTTGCAGGCCAGGATCACCAGGTCGCAGCCCTGCTCGAACAGGGTCTCGCAGCCGGCGCGGGTGAGGCCCACGATGTCTTCGCCGCCCCGCACGCCGTAGGGCATGTTGGCCTGGTCGCCCAGGAAGACGAAATCGGCGTGCGGCAGCCGGTCCACCAGGGCGTGGTGGATGGAAAGGCCGCCGATGCCGGAATCGAATACCCCGATCGCCATGATCGCGCTTTACCGCTCCAAGGCCGCAGCGTCCATCGGCGCCCCCGGCTTTATGTATGTGCCGGCTATTCGCCGCTGCCATAGATAAAGCAGGGGCGCGCCGACCAGCTCCATCACCAGCGCAACCCGCATGGGCAGGCCCGGCGATCCGGCGGCCAAAAGACCCAGGGCGCGGAAGAAGCCGCCGGTGACCACGATCAGGGTGACTAGGCTGATCCGCGCCTCCTGGCGCTCGATGTCGGGGATGGTGCTCCAATAGGCCACGCCAAGGCCTACCAGCAGCCCTGAGAGATAGCGGAAATGGCTGTCCAGGTTCACGTCGCCCCAGTCGCCCAGCATCAGGGTGCCATGCAGGCCGCCAGCCATGCCGGCGCCCACGGCGATCAAGCCGCCGAGGGCGATCGCGATCTGAAGCAGGCGTTTTTCCATGGGGGCTCCAGCGCGGGTACAAGGACTATGTGGGGAAGCGATGCTGTGAGGGAAGCGATGCTGTGAGGGAAGCGATCCCGGTCGCGATAAGTTGCGGCGCGCGCGATCAGGCCGGGCCTGCAACACCCCGTTCCCCAGGCCTTGTGCCTGGGGAACGCGATAGTTTGATATCTATGGGGTTAGATCGAATCCGCCCCGTCGATCGCATGCCAAGCCTATTTCCGAGACCCCAGCCTACTCAAGGACGGCGCAAGGCGCCGCCGCGCCGCGGCCGCCAGAGGCGGTCCTTGACTAGGCTGGGGTCTCGGAAAACTATTCCATCATGCGGTCGAAGGGATAGTCTGGGCTTGCATGCCTAAGTACGACCGCCTGGACCTCAGCCGCGAGAACCGACTGGTCGCCGCTAATACGCGCGGCGCGCTCATGTCCGACACGAAGTGGAGGAAGGTCTTCTCTGCACTCGACGCCAGCGGGTTGGATGTCGTTCAATGCGCCGTAAAATTCGTGGGCATAGGCGAAGAGAAAATCATCCGTCGACCGGGATCAAGCGCCCTCCAGTTGTCGAGGCCATGGATCGATACATTGGAATTCGGTCCCGTAGCGCTCAGGTCCATCGAGGGGATCCTCTTTCCTCGCGTGGCGAACATCGCAAGCATCGATCCCACCATTCCCGGAAAGCAATGTGTTCAAGATGTCGAAGCCGCAGCGGAAATCATTGCTGACCTAGGTCGCTATCCCTACGAACTGACGCCGCGCGGGCTGCTGATAACCGGATATCTTGTTTGACGACTGGGTCTCTTGCGGCCCCCTTTCTTGACCTTCCCACCCCTTCGGCGTAAACGCCCGCCACCCTCGGCGCATCTCCAACGCGCCCTCCTCTGTCACGACCCCGGCTAACCCCGGACGAGGACAGCGAGGCCCCCCGTCGACGTGATCGTCCACGGGGGCGTTTTGCGTTGGTCGGTATGCTGGGCTTGTATTGGACCAGGACGCGATGTTCGACGCACTGACGGAACGGCTATCCAGCGTTTTCGACCGCCTCGGCGGTCGCGGCGTGCTGTCCGAAAAGGATGTGGACGAGGCCCTGCGCGAGGTGCGCGTGGCGCTCTTGGAGGCCGATGTCGCCCTCCCGGTGGCTCGAGATTTCATCGCCAAGGCCAAGGAACGGGCCACCGGCGAGGAGGTGGTCCGCTCGGTCCGGCCCGCCGACCAGGTGGTCAAGATCGTCTATGACGGCCTGGTCGAGACCCTGGGCGGCGAAGAGCCCACCCCGCTCAACCTGGCCGCCACCCCGCCGGTGGTGATCATGATGGCCGGCCTGCAGGGCTCCGGCAAGACCACCACCGCCGCCAAGCTGGCGCTGCGCATCACCCGCACCGAGCGCAAGAAGGTCATGATGGCCTCGCTCGACACCCGCCGCCCGGCGGCGATGGAGCAGCTGGCCCTGTTGGGTCAGCAGGCCGAGGTCGACACCCTGCCGATCGTGGCCGGCCAGAGCGCCGTCGACATCACCCGGCGCGCCCTGTCGGCCGCCAAGCTGGGCGGCTATGACGTCCTGATCCTCGACACCGCCGGCCGCACCACGCTCGATGAGGCGATGATGGCCGAGGCGGCGGAAATCGCCCGCATCTCGACCCCCGCCGAGACCCTGCTGGTCGCGGACAGCCTGACCGGCCAGGATGCGGTGCGCACCGCCACGGCCTTCCATGAGCGCCTGCCGCTCACCGGCCTGATCCTGACCCGCGCCGATGGCGACGGGCGCGGCGGCGCGGCCCTGTCCATGCGGGCGGTCACCGGTCTGCCGATCAAATTCCTCGGCGCCGGGGAGAAGATCGACGCCCTGGATGTGTTCGACGCCCGCCGCGTCGCCGGTCGCATCCTCGGCCAAGGCGACATCGTCGCCCTGGTGGAACGGGCCACCACCGAACTCGACCAGGTCAAGGCCGAGCGCATGGCCAAGAAGATGGCCAAGGGTCAGTTCGACCTGGACGACCTGGCCGACCAGCTGCGCCAGATGCAGAAGATGGGCGGCATGCAGGGGCTGATGGGCCTGCTGCCCGGCGTCCAGAAGATCAAGAAACAGATTTCCGAGGCCAACCTCGACGAGACCATGTTCAAGCGGCAGGAGGCGATCATCACCTCCATGACCAAGCTGGAGCGCAAGAAGCCGGATGTGCTCAACGCCTCCCGCAAGCGCCGCGTCGCTGCCGGCGCGGGCGTCGAGGTGATGGAGATCAACCGGCTGCTGAAACAGCACCGGCAGATGGCCGACGTGTTCAAATCCATGAGCCGCGACGGCGGCCGGGGCATGGCCCGCATCGCCCAGGCCATGGGCGGCGGCATGCCCGGCGGCGCCGACATGGCGCGGCTGAAAGCCATGGGGGGCGGCCGTTTGCCGCAACCCGATCCCAATCAACCCGCCGGCGGCCTTCCTGGCCTCGGCGGTCCTTCCTCACCTAGCGGCCTGCCCGGCTTGGGCGGCGGCTTCCCCTTCAAGAAACCCTAAGACAGAACGACCCCTGAAAGGCCTGAAATGCTGAAGATCCGTCTCGCCCGTGGCGGCGCCAAGAAGCGCCCCTACTATTCCATCGTCGTCGCCGACAGCCATTCGCCCCGCGATGGCCGCTTCATCGAAAAGGTGGGCACCTACAACCCGCTGCTGAAGAAGGATGACCCCATCCGCGTGACCCTGAAGCTCGAGCGGCTGCAGGAGTGGATTTCCAAGGGCGCCCAGCCCACCGACCGGGTCGCCCGCTTCCTGGCCAAGGAAGGCCTGACCAAGTGGGAACACGGCAACAACCCCAACAAGGCCAAGCCGGGCAAGAAGGCCGAGGAACGCGCCGCCGAGCGCGCCCAACGCGAAGAAGACGCCAAGGCCGCCGCGGCGGAAGCCGCCGCCAACCCGCCGCCGCCGCCCGAGCCTGAGCCCGAAGTGGTCGCCGAAGAGCCGGCCGCCGCGGAGGCTGCTCCCGAGGTTGCGGCTGAAGAAGCCGCTCCCGAAGCTGCCGCCGCTGAAGAACCCGCCGCTGAAGCCGCTGCTGAACCGGCCGCCGCCGAAGCCGCCCCGGCCGAAGAACCGGCCGCGGAATAGTCCCTGTCATGGCGCCCCGTCTGATCCTGGTCGCCCAGGTCGGCGGGGCGTTTGGCGTGCGCGGGGAGGTGAAGGTCACCGCCTACACCGCGGACGCCAAAACCCTGCTGAAATTCCGCGACCTGAAGCGCGAGGACGGCACGCCCGGCCTGACCCTGCTGTCCGGCCGCCCGGCCAAGGCCGGTCTGGTCGCCCGCGCCCAGGAAATCGCCACGCCGGAACAGGCTGACGCCCTGCGCGGCCTGAAGCTCTACGTCGATCGCGACCTGTTGCCGCCGCCCGATGAGGATGAATTCTACCTTGCCGACCTGGTCGGCATCGCGGCGCGCGATGCGTCCGGCGCCGTCATCGGCAAGGTCATCAGCGTCCAGAACTTCGGCGCCGACGACCTGCTCGAGATCAAGCCCGCCATCGGCCCCAGCTGGTGGCTGCCCTTTACCCGCGAAGCCGTGCCCGAGGTGAATATCGGCGAGCGCTGGCTGACGGTCGTTCCGCCCAGCGAGGTGGATGGGGATAAGGACTAAGCCCAGGTTTGTGCGTGGTTCGAGACGCGTCGCTGTGCGCCGCTCCTCACCAAACTCACCTATTTTGCAATCCACAAACCTGAGTTTGGTGAGGAGCGCGTAGCGCGTCTCGAACCACGCACCGACGAGCTAGAGCGTGTCGCGATTTGACGGAATCGGGATTCTCAAATCAGGCGTGAGGTGATTCAAAGTCCATGCTGGGCAAGGAGGCCAGCCTGGATGACGGCTCCCTATTCGATGGACCTTCGGGAACGG
>Ga0302313_10000915_pt1 | contig 23640 bp, 21 predicted proteins | sample III_Palsa_N2_2_FD_200454 | JGI IMG/M metagenome (GOLD analysis project Ga0302313, IMG submission 200454) | Peat permafrost microbial communities from Stordalen Mire near Abisko, Sweden - III_Palsa_N2_2 | ecosystem: Environmental > Terrestrial > Soil > Palsa > Peat permafrost | place: Sweden...
ACAGCGCTGGGTGGCCAATATGCCGCGGTTTGGGCTCCCTGTCGCCCAAACTGCACCTTTCGTCGTCTAATAGCGGTATGCGGCCTGTCCCTCTGCGTTTTTTTTCAGCTCTGTCCGTTGTGATGCTCCTCGCCTGCGCTCCTGTGCTCCATGCTCAGGAAGCCCCCTCGCCCGACGGTCCTCCCCCGGCAAGCACCGCTCCCGCCCAGCAGGAGCGCACCGCGGGCGCTGAGACTCTGAACGTCCAGGTCAACCTCGTCGACGTCTACTTCTCCGTCCGGGACAAAAACGGCTACATCACCAGCCTCAGCAAGAACGACTGCGGCCTCTTCGAGGATGGCAAAGAGCAGACCATCAAGAACTTCACGCAGGAAAAAAATCTCCCACTCACTATCGGCATCCTGCTCGACACCAGCGGCAGCCAGCAGACCGTTCTCCCCCTTGAGCAGGAATCCGGCGCTACCTTCCTCAGCAACGTCCTCACCCCCAAAGACGAAGCGTTCCTCATCTCGTTCGACGTCAATGTCGATCTGCTCTCCGATTACACCAACAATGCCCGCGAGCTCAAGCGCGCAATCAACAAGGCATCGATCAATACGGCCAGCTCCAGCGCAGGCGTCCCCGGCATCGGCGGCGGCCCGTTCCCAACCAGCAACCCGCGCGGCACGCTGCTATTCGACGCCGTTTACCTCGCCGCGCACGACAAGCTCCGTGTCGAAGCCGGCCGCAAGATCATTGTCATGCTCACCGACGGTGGCGATCAGGGCTCGCAGGAGACCCTGAAGACCGCTACCGAAGCCGCGCAGAAGGCCAACGCGATCGTCTACGTAATCCTCATCGCCGACCGCGCCTATCACATGGGTGATCCCTTCGATCACAGCGTCAGCGACATGAACCAGCTAACCCACGACACCGGCGGCCGTGTCATCAACGTCGGCCACGACGGCCGCAAACTGGAGCAGGCCTTCGACCAGATTCAGGACGAGCTTCGTACCCAGTACCTCGCCAGCTATACGCCCATAAACAAAACCGCCGACGGCAAGTTCCGCAAGATCAATATCGACTGCGGCAAAGGCATGAACGTACAGGCACGGAAGGGATACTACGCGATCGTCGGGGACGGCGACAACGATTAGCAGCGTCCTCTGAGCCCTGAGCCCTGGACCCTTTCCTAAGCCTCCATCGCCCCCGAATACACCGCCATCCCCGCCACGGCATCTACCCCCATCGCATCGAGCGCATCCACCTCCGCGCGCTCTTTGATTCCACCAGCGACGATAAGTTGCCGCGCCGTGGTCGAGCGCAGAATGGCGGCCACATCCATAGGAAACCCCTGCATCGTGCCCTCGGTATCGACGTGCGTATACAAAAATGCCGAGCAATAATCCTCAAGCCACGTCACCGCTTCTTCAGGCGTCAGATCCACCGAGTCCTTCCAACCCTTCACAGCAACCTTGCCATTCTTCGTATCGACAGAAAAGCAAAGTGCATCCTCATCCAGCGCCTTCTGCAAGCCCGCCGCGAAGGCTTTGTTCACGCCATCAGCGCTAAACAGGGAAGACCCATAGATCACACGCTTCGCCCCGGCATCGAGCAGCCGCTGTCCATCCTCAGCCGTCTTTAACCCGCCGCCAACCTGGCAGGGCAGCCGCTTGCAGATCATCTCCACCAACTCCGCGTTATCACCCTGCCGCATCGCCGCATCGAGGTCGATCAACTGCACCATCGGATACTTCGAGAAGCGTTCGATCCAGTAATCAAAGTCATCAAAGGCAAGCTTTAACTTCTCGCCCTGCACGAGCTGCACAATCCGGCCGCCCATCAAATCAATTGAAGGAATTAGCATGTATCTAGTTTAGCTTTAGCTCGCTCACTTCTTGACTTTCTGGCCACGCGTCTCCGCCAAGCGGGTAGCCCTCAAGGAAATCGACTCTACCGCTCTTTATCCAAAGCATGAAGCCGCACAGCTCACCGCCTATCTTCGCCTGAGCGTGCAGTCGGTAATCCTGCCACGGTAAGCGCGGAACGTCGTCCTGAATGAGGAAGTTTATGAAAAAACCATAGCCGTTAAACTCGCGACTCTTCAGTTGACTGGATGAAAGTTGCGATGCAAGTTCTTCTTTGAAAAATTCGCCGCCATTGATCAAAGCGGCCAGCAATGTCGCCTCGAGAGGTGTCAAGAAGGCGGGTAGTCTCAACACGGCAACCTCATCGCGACACCCGCCTTAGCAACCTCACCCTTCAAAACTCGCGAGTCCGTTATCCCGAAGTGAAAGATACTAGCTGCCAGCGCCGCATCGGCTTTGCCATCCAGAAACACCTCCGCAAAATGCGCCGCGGAACCAGCACCGCCAGACGCAATCACCGGAATCTGTACCGCTTCGCTCACTGCCCGCGTAAGCTCGCAATCGAACCCACTGCGCATCCCATCGGTGTCCATCGAGGTCAGCAGAATCTCACCCGCCCCTCGCGCCTCGGCCTCACGCGCCCACTCGACCACGCGCAGCCCTGTCGGCTTCCGCCCACCACTCACATAAACCTCAGCGTCGCTCACGCCCTGTGCGCCCCGCCGGGCGTCGATAGCAACGATCACGGCCTGTACTCCAAAGCTGCTGCCGATCTCCCCGATCAACTCCGGCCTCGCAATCGCCGAGCTATTGATCGACACCTTATCCGCACCCGCATCGAACACCGCCGCCGCATCCTCCGCCGACCGAATTCCACCGCCCACAGTAAACGGCACAAACAACTTCTCCGCAGTGCGCTTCACCGTATCAAGCAGCGTCCCGCGTCCCTCATGCGTCGCCGTAATATCCAGCAGCACAATCTCATCCGCCCCACCTCGCGCATGACGATGCGCCAGCTCCGCCGGATCGCCCGCATCGACGATATCGACAAACTGAACACCCTTCACCACGCGCCCACCCCGTACATCCAGGCAAGCAATAATCCTTTTCGTCAGCACCCTGTCTTCCTTTGCGAAACTTTCTCTTCACTTTGTGCACTCTGCGTCAAAGTCTTTCCTCGCCCGACTCTACAACTCCAAAAAGTTCTTCAACACCTTCAACCCGGTCTCAGCCGACTTCTCCGGATGAAACTGCACACCCATCACATTCCCGCGCTCGACAGCTCCCGTAAACGCACCGCCATACATCGTTGTTGCAGCCGTGTCGCCGCTAATCTGCGCCCGCCACGAGTGCGTGTAGTACACAAAGCTCCCCGGCGTCACGCCGCGCAGCAATCTAGAATCACCACGAACGTCTTCCAGCGAGTTCCACCCCACATGGGGTGACTTCAACTCCGCACCTTCAAACACAGCAGGGAAGCGCTCACACTGCCCCGCAAAATGCCCCAACCCCGCCGTCCCCGGAGCCTCCGTCGACCCCTCATACAACCACTGCAACCCAACACAAATCCCCAGGAATGGCGCACCTTTGGTAACCGCCTCCCGTGTTGCGGTAGTCAAGCCGAGATTATCCAACAACTGCGTCGCCTGAAAGTGCCCCACACCCGGCAACACAATCTTGTCGGCTCGCAAGACATCCTCGGGCGACTGCGTGACGACAACATCGTCCGCGCCGAGAAACCGCAGCGCCTTCACGACGCTGGTGAGATTACCCGCTTTGTAGTCGATAACTGCGATCATACGGCCAACGACGCTAGCCCAAAAAGAAAGAGCCATCCCACAGATGTAAGCACACTAGAAAAAACGAACCACTGCTGAACCTTGTTGCGCTCTCTCGTAACAGCTGCGAAAGTAAGTGCTGCTCCACTTGCCGCAAGCCCGAGTAAAGTTTGACTGGCCGCGTGCAGTGCCCCACCGTATCCGTCTTGTACAAGCGGGTGAGTGAACAATCGAATCAGGACAACTACCTCCAGTCCAAGTAGAAGCGCGTCCACCGCCAACAACCGAATTGTTGTTTTCACTGGAGCACCTTCGTCTTAATCACCACTCACGACTCCCTATCTCTGCCTCTACAGCAACGCCTTCTTACTCCGCTTGGCCGCAAGCCTCGACCAGTACTGAAACTCATCCACATAAAGTTCGCCGCTAAGATCATCCACCCGCCGCAGCATCCGCGCCTGCGCATCGGCAATGGCCTTGTTGTAAATCGCCGGCCCAATCTCTTCGAGAAAGAAGTTCAGCAGCATCCCAGCCGGAAGCTCGCCGATCATCTCCGGCATATTCACCTCGAAATACCGTTGAATCGATCCAACAGCATCCTTCTGCGCCTGCGCCGATAGCTCAATCTTCACAGCAGCCCCTTGGTGCTCGGCAGCAACTCCTTCATCCGTTCATCTTTTGAACAAGCGCCACGCATCGCCCGCGCAAACGCCTTGAAGATTGCTTCAATCTTGTGATGATTATTCCGCCCATACATCGTCTTCACATGAATATTGCACTTCGCCCCACGCGCAAATCCATCAAAGAAATCCGGTACCAGTTCCGTGACCAGATCGCCAACGATAGGCGCCGTAAGCTGATCGTCCACCACGCAAGCCACGCGCCCCGAAAGATCGACCGCACACACCGCGAGCGTCTCATCCATCGTCATCACAAAGTATCCCGCCCGCAGAATCCCGCGCTTATCACCCAACGCCTCTGCAAACGCCTCACCCAGCGCAATCCCAACATCTTCCACAGTATGGTGCTGATCGACATCCAGGTCACCAACGCACTTCAACTCCAGATCGAACCCACCATGTTTGGCGAAGCTCTCCAGCATATGGTCAAAGAAACGAATCCCGGTCGAAACGGTATACGTCCCCATCCCATCCACATTCAGCCGCAACGAGATCTTCGTCTCCAGCGTGTTCCGTTCGACCACACCGACGCGAGCCTCACCCGCAACATCCACGCCCACTTCCTTCACCAGATCACTCATCGCTCACTCCGATTCAACTTAGCCAATTGCACCACCGCAATCACCAGCATCGCCAACATGACCGCAATCCAAACTGCCTGCAAAACATGGTGTCCCTTCAACAAAACAGGCCCGCCGCTCATACATGCCACCATCGCGCACAGCGCAACCACTTTCCTGCGCTCCGGACTCAATTGACGACGACAATCACTCATAGTCACGCTCTCCCTTCGCAGCCTTGCCATGCGCCAACACGCTCTCCGCCTGCGTCCAGCCAATCTCCTTCAGCGACTCACGAAGTGCCGCGATTCCTCGTGTCACATGGTCTTCTATGCCAATCGTAATCCGCACATAACCATCGCAACCGGGGTCGGTGGAGCGGTCCCGCAGCAACACACCACGCTCGCGCATCGCCGTGCAAAGCTCCTTATGCTTGGCCCCAATATCCATCAGCACAAAGTTTGAAGCCGAAGGCCACGTCCGCACGCCGAGCTCCTTCAACGCCACAAACACACGCTCACGCCCAGCCTGAACCTGGGCCACATACCAGGCCAGATACTCTTCATCCGCCAGCGCCTCGGGCAGAACTGCCAGAGCCACGCCATTCACGTTGTAAGGCGAACTAACCTTGCGCAGAAACCCAATCAGCCGAGCATCGCCAACCAGCATTCCAACACGCAGATTCGCCAGCCCATAAGCCTTCGAAAAAGTCCTCGCAACGATCAGATTCGGCACGCTGCCCACATCATTCAGCGTTGTCTCCCCATGAAAATGAAAGTAAGCCTCATCCACCATCAACACAGCCTGCGGCGCAGCCTTCGCAATCGCCAGCAAGTGCTCGCGACTTACGGTTGCACCCGTGGGATTATTCGGCGAAGCCACAATAATCAGCTTCGTCTTCGGCGTAATCGCAGCCATGAAGCGCTCAAAAGGGAAGGCCAGCGAGTCATCACTCTGCACCTTCTTCAATCCGGTCGTCATCATGCCAATCGACACGTCATACATAAAGAAGGTCGGCGTGCAGATCAACGCCTCATCTCCTTCATCAAGAAACGTGCAAGCCATCAGATGAATACCCTCATCCACACCGTTGGTGAGAAGTATTTGATCGGTCTGCAAACCAAAGTGGTCAGCAACCACCTGCTCCACCGGCTGCCGCTCCGGATAAATCGTCAAACCCTCGGCGGTAATCTTCTGCAACTTCGCAAATACTTTCGGGCTAGGCGCAATCGTGTTCTCGTTGAAATCCAACCGCAGCGCATCCCGCCCCGCCAGCGGCGGATGGTACTCCGGCATGGCCAACACGGCACGACGTGGTTCCACCTGCGTCGCCGCCGGCAGATGGCTCAAGCTATGCAGCAACTCATCCTCAAAAGGCCCGCCCTCAGCACGAAGTTCATCCAGCAACGACTGCGGAATTCCCGCAGCAAGTTTCGAAGCAACACTCATCTCATCCTCACGCGCACGCTCTCGGCGTGGCCTTTCAATCCTTCAGCTTCAGCCAGCGCAATCGTATGCGGCCCAACCTCGCGCAACGCATCCCGCGTGTACTGCTGCACGGTAATCACCTTCACAAAATCAAGCACACTCAGCCCACCGCGCATACGGCCATTGCGTCCTGTCGGAAGCACATGGTTCGGCCCACTGATGTAGTCCCCCATCGACTGCGGCGAGTGATGCCCAATAAACACAGACCCGGCATTCTTTACCCACCGTAAATCAGCCCCGGCATCCACAGTCAGGTGTTCCGGCGCCAACCGGTTCGTCAACTCCCGTGCCTCATCCACAGTCTCCGCCACAAAACAAAATCCCTGCGCACCCAGCGACTCCATCGCAATCGCGTTCCCCTGCGCCTGCCGCTTCACCTCGAGCGCAACCTCTTCCCCCAGCGAAAGTTTGCTCGTAATCAAGATCGCCAACGCCTCAGGATCATGCTCCGCCTGCGCCACGAGATCAGCAGCGATGCCCTCAGGATCACCACTCTCACTCGTCACCACAATCTCCGTAGGCCCCGCCGGCATATCGATGCCCGTCTCCTGCGACACCGCAATCTTCGCCGCGGTCACATAAAGATTCCCCGGCCCCACGATCTTGTCCACCGCCGCAATCGTCGCCGTGCCATAAGCCATCGCAGCAATCGCCTGCGCCCCGCCCACGCGATAGAACTCCGTCACCCCGGCGAGCCAAGCCGCAGCCATCGTCTCCTTTGCAGGCTTCGGCGAGCACACCACAATCCGCTCAACCCCTGCCACCTGCGCCGGCGTCACCGTCATCAACAGCGTAGAAGGCAGCGGATACCGCCCACCCGGCACATAGCAACCCACCGAGCCAAGCGCCCGCACGATCTGCCCAACCTCCATACCCTCGGTCGGACGAAAGCTCCAAGCCCGCGGCAACTGCTTCTCCGCAAACGCACGAATATTCGCTTGCGCCATCCGCATGGCAGCCTTCAGCTCTTCGCTCGTGGCCTCCCACGCGTCAAGCATCTCTTCGCGGCTAACCAGCAGCGAAGCCTCCGCACCCAGCCCATCAAACCGCGCCGAGTACTCCCGCACAGCCTCATCGCCGCGCTCGCGAACATCCGCCAGAATCCCCTGCACAATCCCATCGACCTTCGCCGTATTCGTCGCACCCCGCTGCTCAAGCTGCGCAATCGTCTCGCGCGCCGCCTGTGCGTTCTCGCCGAATGTCTTCAGAATCCTCATCCTCTGCGCCCACCCCGCCGCATCCCGGGGCGCTCCACCCCACGGCCCGACTTCATCATTCGCCGCTCGCGCCGCGGCCCCGTTATCACCACGCGCTTCATCGAATCCTCCGTCGCCGGATAGATCCGCTTCGGGTTCTTCGGATCGACCACCACCGGCAGCCTCATCCCCATCTCCATCTTTTGCCCCGCAGGTAGCCGAGTCCGCAGCGCAACCTCACGCTGTTCCTTATCCGGCTCCTGTATCCACAGCGTGATCTTCACCATGTCGCTCGCCTTGCCGAAGACCTTCACCGGCTCCATCGCCACAACCGTCGCATACAGCACAAGGCCCGTGCGATCGATCTTCTGCTGCCGCCAACGCTGTATGAAATACATCGCAACCGGCACCGCAACGATGATCAAACCAACAACCGTCCAGATAATAGCTTTCATCAAATCCCTTTCAAATCCTTACAGCACAACCTTGCTCAGCGGATACTCCACAATTCCCGTGCCACCCGCAGCCTTCAGCTTCGGAATCACGTCCCGCACCAGCGCACTCTCAAGAATCGTATTCAGCGCGACCCACTCCGGGTCCTGCAGATGCGAGATCGTCGGCGAGTTCAACGCCGGCAGCACGCCCAGCACCTTATCCAGATCAGCCTTCCGCGCATTCAGCATCAAGCCAACCTGAATCTCGGCATCCATCGCGCCATTCAGCATCATCGAAAGCGTCTCAATCTTGCTGCGCTTCCAATCGTCCGCCCACGCGCTCTTGTTCGCGATCAACTGCGTCTCGCTCTCCATCAGCGTCTCAATAATCCGCAGCCGGTTCGCCCGCAACGAACTACCCGTCTCCGTCACCTCAACGATCGCATCCGCCAGCGTCGGAGGCTTCACCTCGGTCGCACCCCAGCTAAACTCCACCTTCACCGGAATATTCTTCTCCGCAAAATACCGCTTCGTATACTCAACCAGCTCCGTAGCAATCGTCTTTCCCGCCAGGTCTTCCGGCTTCTGAAAAGGCGAATCCTCCGGCACCGCAAGCACCCACTTCACCTTCACGCGGCTCTGCTTGGAGTACGTCAGCGACGTCACCCGTTCCACGTCGCTCTGGTTCTCCAGAATCCAATCGTTGCCCGTCAACCCGGCATCCAGTGCCCCATGCTCCACATACCGCGCCATCTCCTGCGCCCGCACCAGCATGCACTCAATCTCAACGTCGTCGATCGTCGGAAAGTAACTCCGCCCGCTCGCATAAATCCGCCATCCCGCCTTCTCAAACAGTGCAATCGTCGCATCCTGCAGGCTGCCCTTCGGAATTCCCAGCTTCAACTTCTTCTTCTCTGCCATTACTTTTTCTCCGTCTCAATCGACTTCGTAAAACAGCTCACCGTACCTTCGTGGCAGACCAGTCCATCGCCTTCCACCTCAACCTTGAACAGCAGCGCATCGTTATCGCAATCGGTCGCCATCGAAACCACACGCAACCGGTTGCCACTCGTCTCGCCCTTCATCCACAGCTTCGAGCGCGTCCGGCTCCAGAACGTCACAAACCCTGTCTCCAGCGTCTTCGCATAGCTGGTCTCGTTAAGAAATCCGAGCATCAACACCTCGCCGCTCTTGGCATCCTGCACAATCCCCGCGACCAATCCACTATCCTTCGCAAAATCAATCTCAATTGCTTCCATTATCCTTGTCCTCACCTCAGAAAACTCTCGCCGTCCGCGCAGGACGCAAAAAAGCCCGCTCGCGGTATGCGCGTCAGCGGGCCTGTCGTTAATCCTGGTTTGCGTTCTTGCTTACTTCGCCATACCGGACACAGCCGCCAACACGCTTTGCGCATGATGATGGTGCAGCCCGTGATGGTGCATCGGAACGCTCATTACCCTCTACGCTATTCGTCCAAAGCCGCAATGTCAATGCTTCCTGCGAGTTCTACGGAATCTCTGCACAAGGCTTCGTTTTGAAGGGGCGGGACTTCAGTCCCGCCATAAGCCCAACTATCCCAACGCGGCTTTAGCCGCTGAGGGAATGTCTGAGGCTTGTGCAGAGATTCCTTGCGCCACGTGCCTGAAATCCATCCGCTCCACCAGCCCATCCCGAAAGGTGAACACGTGCTCCATCTCCTGGTCCAGTAAAAGCGCCCCACCCACCTCCCGCATCACCTCGCGCACCAGCACCACCGTCTTGCCGTCGGCCTCTTCATAGATGCGGATCGGCTCCGTCTGAACCTCAAGAGAAGTCTGCTGCAGCGCCCAGAACTCTCGCATCTCTGCGTGCCCTTTTATGCGGCCTCCGGTCAGCGCGTTCATAAAGTTCACGTCCTCGCACATCACCCGCAGCAGGCCTTCGAGATCGCCCTCGTTGTAGCTCTTATAGGCCGCAAGAATTACGTCATGTCCCATAAATGATCATCTCCTTGCCAGCCAATACGCGATATCTCCCCACAAAGTTCGGTAGTGGGTCAGTTTGAATTTGTCTTGAAGGGGACGAGCTTCAGCTCGTCCATTACGTCAACAAACTTTAGGGGCTTTAGCCCCGGAGGGACTGCTCTCCAAACTAACCCATTACAAAGTTCGCTCGAACTTTTCCTCAAACCCAGTGCGGACTTTCTCCATCCCCAACAGCCACCTGCTCAATCGCCGTAAAGCTCCGCTCACCATCCTCGGCCACCTTCACCCTGCCGGTCCCGATCTCATAAACCCACCCAGAGATCGAAAGCTCCTCCACCGCAATCGCCCCCGCAACAGAAGGATGCGTCTTCAAATGCCGCATCTGCAGCAGCACATTCTGCTCGGTCAGCTCCTCCAGCAGCGTTCTGTCCGAGCCCTCTTCCACATCGCGCTCATACAGCTTCTCCGCCACGCTCAACGCCGTATGCGCATTCGTCAACCAACTCTTCACGGTAGGCATCTTCTCCACACTCTCCGGCTGCAGCAGCGCCTTCATCGCGCCACAGTCGGAGTGCCCACAGATCACAATATGTTTCACTCCCAGCGAGCTCACCGCAAACTCGATCACCGCGCTCACACCGCCCAGCATCTCCCCATAAGCGGGAACCATATTCCCGATATTCCGCGTAACAAACACATCACCCGTCCCCGAACTAGTAATCTCATTCGGATCGATCCGCGAATCGGCGCAAGTGATGAACAGCGTCTGCGGCCGCTGCGGCTCACTGGCCGCCTGCGCAAACATCTCAGCACGCAGCGGATAAACCTCCGCCCGAAACTTCCGCACCCCATCCTTCAACTGTTCCAGTACTTCATCCATAAGCTTCTAATCCCTAATCCCTTAACTCTGAACCCTGGGCCCTGAACCCTAAGCCCTCCACTTAATATTGCAGCCAATACTATTCCGCTGATTCGTATCCGGCCTCTTCCCCGCAATCACAGCATCCAGCGCCGCACGAAGGTTCTCACCGGTCACCGGCTCATCATTGCCATAATCTCCACGCCGCGGCCGGCTTCCATCCAACTGTCCCCGATACACCAGCTTCATCTCGCCATCGAACAAAAAGAAATCCGGCGTACAAGCGGCCTCATAAGCTCGGGCCACCTCCTGCATCTCGTCCAGCAGGTAAGGGAAGCGCCACCCATTCCGCGCCGCCTGGTCCTTCATCTGCTCCGGCCCATCCTGCGGATATTCCACCGTGTCATTGGACATAATCGCCGCAATCCCAATCGGCCCCTCGCCGTTCTCGCCAAAGTAGTCCTTGCCAATCCGCCCCAGTTCAGCCTCCACGTGCTTCACATACGGGCAATGCGGGCAAACGAACATCACCAGCAGCCCACGTCTCTTCGCGCCGCCTTCCGCCATAAAGGCATCGTCCCGGCCCACAGCCTTGCCGCTCAGTACATCCACCAGCTCAAAGGCCGGGGCAATCGTCCCCAGTTCCACCATCGTCGACTCTGTCCTGGACATCCTCACCTCCACCGTCCATCATAACGATCCTGACACCCGAGTTGATGAAACTCCCTCAGAAAGCCGACAATGCCCTTACAGCTTTCGCACCGAGGCCCCTATCGTCATGCAGACCCCGCGTCTTCCACGTATTTGGATCTTTCTGGCACTTCTTACCGCGGGCATCTGTCAGATGTCCCTCGCCCAGGCCCCTGCCTCCACGCCCTCGCCGATTGCAGCCCTGCGCCCCATCGCCCAGGCCAATCGTGTCGCCGGCAACGCAAACCTCGGCCCACAGACGCAGCTCACCGGCCACATCCCCGACTGGGTCACCGCCGCCAACCAGGTCGCATCGCAGCCCGTCGATCTCACCGCGACCATGCACCTCACCGTCGTCCTACGCCGCGACCCAGCCGCGCAGGCCGCCTTCACACAGTTCCTCGCGGACCAGCAGAACCCATCCTCACCCCTATACCATCAGTGGCTCACCCCGCAGCAGGTCGGCCAGCTCTTCGGCCTCACAGACTCCGACATCGCCGCCGTTTCCAACTGGCTCACCGCACAGGGCCTCACCGTCTCCGTCGAACCCAACCGCACCATGCTCCGGGTCTCCGGCACCGCCGAGTCCATCGCCGCTGCCTTCCGCATCTCCTTTGCCTACTTCAACGTCGGCGATAAGCCGCACCTCTCCACCACAGTCGAACCCTTCATCCCCACCGCGCTCACCCCCGTCGTCAACTCCATCGGCGGTCTCACCGAAATCCCCCTCCATCCCTACAGCCACGCTGTAACCGGCAAACCCTCGGCCACCGCCGCCCCCACAATCGCTCATCCCGATTTCACCCTCACCAACGGCGGCGTCACCCAATACTTCCTCACCCCCAAAGATTTCGCAGTCATCTACGACATCAACAGCGTCTACACCGCCGGCAACACCGGCGCCACTATCGGTACCACCCCGCAGCACGTCGCAATCATGGGCGAGTCCCGCGTAGCCGCCACCGACATCTCCGAGTACGCCACCAACGTCGCTCTCGGCGGCTACAAACTCGTCACCATGGTTCCGCCGACCAGCTACGGCGGCGTCGATCCCGGCACTACCAATGACGGTGCCCAGGACGAAGCCACCATTGACGTCGACCGCGTCATCGGCACGGCCCCCGGCGTCATAGCCGACCTGCTCGTCAGCAGCGCAAGCAGTGGTGGCATCGGTATTGGCCTTGAGTACAACATCAACGCCCTGCTCGACCCCATCCAGACCGTCTCCTTCGGGGCTTGTGAAAGCCAGGCCGGCAAGGCCAGCACGCAGGAGGTCGATCAATTATTCCAGCAGGCTGCCGCCGAAGGCATCACCACCTTTATCTCGTCCGACGACTCCGGCGCCGATGGCTGCGCCGCCTCCTTCACGCCGGTAACCCAGGCCTACGCCGCCAGCATTAACTATCTCTGCTCTTCCAGCTACGTCACTTGCGTCGGCGGCACGGAGTTCAACGACACCGCCAACCCCTCGCTCTACTGGGCAGCCGGCAATGGCACAGGCATGGAGTCCGCCCTCTCTTACATCCCCGAAGGAGCCTGGAACGAGCCCACCGGCAACTGCAATACAGGAACCTACTGTCCGTCAGCCTCCGGAGGCGGTGCAAGTCTCTACATCGCCAAGCCAAGCTGGCAAAACGTCGCCGGCGTCCCCAGTGACAAGGCACGGGACGTACCCGACGTCGCATTCTCATCAGCCTCCCACGATGGCTACTACGCCTGCCTGGACTACGCCCTCGTTGGGGCCAAAGGCATCCCTGCCGGTGCCAACTGCACCCCGGCAGGTCAAGGCTACTTTTCTGTCTTCTCCGGCACCTCGACCGCCGCTCCGGGCATGGCAGGCATCACCGCCCTCTTGAACACGAAGACCGGCAGCACCCACGGCAATCTCAATCCCTTGCTCTACTCGGTCTACGTTAAGGCGCCAGCCGCCTTTCACGATGTCACCGTCGCCTCCTCAGGCGTCTCTGGCTGCACCGTATCCACGCCGTCCATGTGCAACAACAGCACTCCAGGCGCCTCCACCCTCACCGGAGGCCTCGCCGGCTTTCTCGTCACCGCCGGTTACGATGAGGTCACCGGCCTCGGCTCGCTGGACGTAGGGCAGTTCCTCACCGCCTCTGTCTCGGTTGTCACCCCCGTCGCCACCTCGCTCTCCGCCACGGCTCTCCCAAACCCCGCAGTCATCAATCAAACCGTCACCCTCACCGCGACCCTCACCCCGGGCACCTCGACCTCCACGCCCACCGGCACCGTGCAGTTCTACTCCAACGGAACCGCCATCGGTTCTCCCGCAACCCTTACCGCCAACATCGCCTCCACCACCTACTCCTTTGCCACCGCCGGCACTTACGCCATCACCGCTATCTACTCCGGCGACACCAACTTCACTACCTCCACAGCATCCGCCGTCTCGCTCGTCATCAACACCCCCAACTTCACCGTCACGCCCACTACCGCCAGCTACAACCTCATCTCAGGCGCGACAACCGGCAACGCAGACACCATCACCGTAACCTCCACCGGCAGCTTCGCCGGCCTCGTCAACCTCACCTGCGTCGCCACCAGCGCCAGCGGAACAGCCGCCGGCACCTGCACCCTCACGCCACCTGCCGTAGCCCTCACCGCCGGCAGCAGCGCCAACAGCGCTCTCCTCATCACTACCACCCCCGGAACCTCCGGCGTCCTCGACATCCGCATTACCGGCACCAGCGGTAGCTCCGTTGTCACCTCGTCAGTGATCGCCGTAAACCTCACCGCCCCATCCTTCACCCTCACGCCATCCCCCTCGACTCTCAGCTTCACCTCCGGCGCCACCTCGGGCAACACGGACACCATCACGGTCTCCTCCGTAAACGGCTTCACCGGCCAGGTCGCTTTCAACACCTGCTCGATCTCCTCCAGCTCGGCCTACTACCAACCCACCTGCACCATCTCGCCCTCCACGGTCACCGTCCCTGCCTCCGGAACCATGCCGACAGCCGTCGTCACCGTAAATTCCACCGTGCAGACCTCCGCGCTGGACCGTAGTTTCCCCCTCAAAACCACCTTCTTAGCCCTCCTCTTCTTCATCCCCGCCCTGCGCCGCCGCCGCAAATTTCTCGCATTAATGCTGCTTTTCTGCGGCATTTCCGCAATCTCCGGCTGCAGCAGCAGCTCCACCCCCCCACCCCCCGTCATCAAAAGCAGCGCCGGCACCTACACAGTAACAATCTCCGCCACCGGCACCACCACGGGCAGTTCTATCGCAACCACCGCCAATACAAACTTTTCGCTAACTATCAACTAATTTCGGCGGCTGCTGAGCCTCGCACAACCTTCGGGATAGCCTCCATTCTTGGCTGCACTTCGACCAAGTTCGGGTAGACTAATCCGTACAGTTTCCCTGGCCGCGAACCCTCTGTCACAGGGAGATTTTCAGTGATGGCTTCACTAGAAATTAGGACCACCAAAGCGTGAGATCGCCAATAAAGACTTTTTTTTCTGCTAGTTGCAATCGATCCTCGGGACAGGCTGCGTTCCGGCGCAGGCTCGTCGCCGTCTCAGCTTTAGCCACGCTCTTGCTGGCCTCCGGTCCCAGCGTTGCTCAGATGACGGGCAGCGGCAACGGCACTCCCGGTACTTTCTCCGGGGTTGGAACGGGCATAGGCTCGGGTACAGCCGGTAGTCAGAACAGCGCGTCGCCGGGCAATAGCAACGCGCGGACGACGAGCCAGCCTCGTACTCGCGACGCCCAGCCAACCGATAACCGTTCCACCGTTCCTGTGAAGCCCACCGAATTTCAGCTACTGGTTGCCTCCACCACGGGCCAGACCCTTCCCATCTTCGGCGCCTCCATCTTCGCCGGCGTCCCCTCCACCTTCGCTCCCATCGACGACGTTCCCGTCGGCCCCGGTTACATCCTCGGCCCCGGCGACGAACTGCGGCTGCAACTTAGCGGACAGGTGAACCAGGAGCTCGACATCACGGTCGACCGCACCGGAGCGATCTCTGTCCCCGGCCTTGGCGCGGTACGCGTCGCCGGACTCGCGTACTCGCAACTGCCTGCGTTCCTTAACAGCCAGTTGGGCAAGCTCTACCGCAACTTCACGCTCAATGTGAACCTGGGAGCCCTGCGCACCATCCAGATCTTCGTCACCGGCGCGGCCTCCCGTCCGGGAAGCTTTTCCGTCAGCTCCATGAGCACTCTAACCAACGCTATCTTCGCGTCTGGTGGGCCGCTGCCTCAGGGCTCTCTCCGTGACATCCAGGTGCGCCGCAATAACGTCGTCATCGACCACTTCGATCTCTACGACCTGCTGTTAAGCGGCGACAAGTCGCACGATATCGCCCTTGCCACCGGCGATGTCATCTTTATCCCCTTCGCCGGACCCCAGGTCGCCGTCCTCGGCAGCGTCAACAATCCTGCAATCTACGAGATCAAAGGCAACACGACCATCGATGATCTCCTCAAGATGGCCGGCGGAGAGACAACCATCGCTGCCGGCTCCACCGTTCGTCTGGAGCGCATCTTCGAGCACAGCGCCCTGACGATCCAGGACGCCAACATCGACAGGCGCAGCACCGAACTGGCGCAGGCTGGAGACATTGTCTCGGTGGCCTCCATCATCGACCGCTTCCGCGACGCCGTAACGCTGCGTGGCAACGTCGCGAATCCCGGTCGCTACGCCTGGCATGAAGGCATGCGCCTCAAAGATCTCATCCCGAACCGGGATGCTGTCATCACCCGCAACTACTGGCAAAAGCGCAACCAGCTTGGCCGGTTGGTGCAGGACTACCAGCCGGACAACTCCGGCCAGCAAAGCGGAAACCCCGGCCAGCAAAGCGGAAACCCCGGAGAGCAGAGTGAAGGCGCGCTACAACTCAAGAACAGCACCGCCGACAAGACCGCCAGCAGCGCGCAGTCCGCTAGCGCCACCAGCAACGGCAGCGGCGGCGGAAACTCGGTCGCCAATGCGCTGACCACCCAAAATAGTACCTTCCCGGCCAGGAACGACGTCATCCTCAGCGCTCCCGATATCGACTGGAGCTATGCCGTCATCGAGCGCCAGAGTTCCGCCGATCTCAAGACCTCTCTCATCCCATTCAATCTCGGCAAGCTGGTGCTGGACGGCGATGCCTCCCAGAATCTTGAACTCCTGCCCGGAGATGTCGTCACCATCTTCTCCAACGCCGACGTGGTTGTTCCCGTCTCGCAACAGACCCGCTATGTACGGCTGGAGGGCGAGTTCCTGGCCTCCGGCGTCTACAGCGTGCTGCCCGGCGAAACCCTGCGCGGCCTGCTAAACCGCGTCGGCGGCTTCACGCCGGACGCCTATCTCTACGCCTCCGAGTTCACCCGCGAGTCCACGCGGCGGGTGCAGGAGCAGCGCCTGCATGAGTATGCCGACGAGCTGGAAGCCCAGGTCTCCGCGGTGACCGCCTCCAACCAGGCGCGCGCCGTCACTCCCAACGATCAGTCGGCCGCGATAGCCTCTGCTGCCGATGCGCAGTCGGCCATCGCACGCCTTCGCAGAATGCAGCCCATCGGCCGCATCGTGCTGGACCTCAAACCCGACAGCGCGGGCATCGACAGCCTGCCGGACCTTGCTCTCGAAGATGGCGACCGCTTCGTCGTTCCGCGCATCCCGCCCAACGTCAGCGTCCAGGGCCAGGTCTACAGCGCCAACGCGTTTGTCTACACCCCCGGCCAGCACGTCATCGACTACCTGAAGCGCGCCGGCGGTCCCGACCGCCAGGCCGATAAGAAGCGCATGTTTATCCTCCGCGCCGACGGCTCCGTTGTCAGCCGCCAATACGCGGACGTTGCGAAAGCCCCAATCTACCCCGGCGACACCATCGCCGTCCCTCCAATCATCGACAAGCGCAGTGGCTGGCAGCGCTTTTCCGACGTTGCTTCTGTTATCGGAAACTTCGGTGTCGGCATAGCCGCCCTCGCCATTCTGGCCGACCAATGAACCCAATAATCCCGCCGCCATCTCCGTCCACTGAGCCAGTTCAAGCCAAGGTCTCCGCATCGGCGCGTCCCTCCGCCTCGCAGCCCCGGGAGTTGGATCTCTTCGCCTTTGTTCTGATGCTCCTGCGTCACCTGCCCTTCATCTTGGGCTGCGGTCTGGTGGCCTTTCTCTTCATGACGGTAAAGATGCTCCGCGCCAAACCGCGTTACGCTTCCACCGCCGTGATGATCGTGCCGCAGAACAGCTTCAGCAGCAAGGTCAGCGCGGAGCTTTCCATGGGCGCGGCAGGGATGCTCGGCGGCAGCACAAGCAACCTCGATCTATACATCGACATGCTCAAAAGCCGCACAGTCGCCGATCGGATCATCGATGACTACGACTTGAAGCGCGTCTATAACAATGTTGATATCCAACAAGACGAGATCGCCCTGGCCTCCCTGACCAAGGTCGAAAGCGAGCGCGAAGGGCTAATCCGCGTAACTGTCCAGGACACAACGCGGGAGCGAGCCGCCGCGCTGGCTAATGATTACTTCCATCAACTGGATCTGCTCAACTCCCACCTGGTCCTTAGCTCCGTTGGAGAAGAACGCGCGTATCTCGAGCGCGAACTGGTCAAAGAGAAGGACGCCCTCGCCGATGCCGAGGTAGCCCTCAAGCAGACCCAGGAGACCACCAGCGGTGTCTCCCCGGAGTCCGAGGCTTCTGCACAGCTTAGCGCCCTGGAACAGACGCGCGTGCAGCTTCGGGTCGACCAGGTAAAGCTGGATGCTCTGCTCACCGGCGAAACCGAAGAGAACCCCGAAGTCATTCGCCTGCGCAGCGAGATAAGCGGCCTCACCAGGCAGCTTGGCGATCTCCAGAGTGGTTCTGCTTCCATCTCTAACGGGACCCCCACATCCCAGGTGCCCGAGCAGGTGTTGCTCTATACCCGCCGGTTCCGCGATGTGAAGTTTCACGAAGAACTTTATGGGTTGCTCGAAAAGGAGTTCGAAGAGGCCAAACAGCAGGAGGCCAAGACCCCCAGCATCGTGCAGGTGCTCGATCCAGCTATTCCTTCGTTGCACAGGGCATGGCCTCCGCGCACCTACTACTGCATCCTCGCAGCCATCTTCGGCACAGTGACTGGCGTTGTTCTGGTCGCGCTCTGGGCTTTGATCGGCGCTTACGCGCGCCATCCCGAGAACGCCGAAAAGCTGCGTCAGCTTAAGGCCCTGTACCGCAGGCAGCCGAGCGAGCGTTCCTAGTCTGCCCTTTGTGTTTCCGGGGTGCAACCTGCAGTCTGCTGAGAAAGGAGGAAGCCGGCGATGAAGCTCATGCACTGGATATTCGCCGTGTGTCTCTTCACGGCTTCCTGCGATCTCATCCTCAACTTCAACGTTGGCGGCTCCGTCCGTCTGTGCCAGGTTCTCCTGGTCTTCCTCTGCCTTGGCGCGGCCGCCCGCATCGTTCAGGACGGCCGAATCCTCTGGCCGCGTGGCGCCACCGCTTTGTGCCTTTGGATACTCTCCCAGTTCCTCTTTCTTCCCCTCTGCGGCAACTGGACACTCGGCCTCATGTTCTTCGGCCTGCTTCTGTTCACCAGCATCGGTGTTCTGGCCGTGGTTCAGCTGTACGGTCAAAGCAACATGATTGAGCGGTTGATGAAGGTCTACCTCGGCTCTTATGTCTTCATCGGAATCTACGGCATGGCACAGTTTCTTCTTCCTCTCGCGGGCCTTAGTCTTCCCTGGACGAAGCAGTGGTTCATCCGCGGGCACCTCGCTCGCGTAAACGGCTTCAGCCAGGAGCCTTCATACTTCGCCACCTACATGGTCATGGGCTGGATCGCCTTGCTGGACCTGCGCATCTCGAAGGCAGGCATCGTACAGGGGCGCTTCTGGAAAGCCGCGACCATCCTTCTCACAGTGGTTATGCTATGTTCCACCAGCAAGCTGGCCTGGGGAATCATGATCGCCGAGTTAGTGGCTCGTGCCGCTCCTCCTGTGTGGTATGCCGTAAAGCGTCTATTCGGTCGCGGAAAGCTCGTGGTCTATCTGCCCGGCGTCCGTGTGCTTGGCGTGCTTGCCATTGCCATAGTCTTCTCCTTTTCGGCCATCCGATACCTCACCCAACATAACTTCGATCCCATGAACCTCCTCGGCGGCTCCGGCATCGGCGGCACGGCAGCCCATTCGCTGAATACCCGTATGGGCGACGGGATCGACACCTTCGAGGCCTTCCAGGATTCTCCCTTCATCGGTCGCACTCTCGGCGGCACGGCCGTCTACCGTGGTTTGCGCAAAGGCATCGTCATCACCAACATGGAGCAGGCCCGCCTTGAGTGGGGCTTTCCCGTCATCCTCGACGTCCTGCTCGCCAGCGGCATCATCGGCTTCATTCCGTTCCTCCTCTTTCTCTACGCCACCACCTTCGGGGCCATGCGCCTGGCCACCCGCTACTGGCCGGACGAGCGCGCAAAGTGGCTCCGAGCCCTTGGCCGCGCTATGATCTTCGAGTGGCTCATGCTATCCGCTGACCAGAATCTGTTCCGCGTCTATCTTTGGTTCCACATCACTATGGTCCTTGTCGTCGCCTACCATCTCGAGTTCGCTCCCGCACTCGCATCGCCCGTCCTGGAAAGCCCCGAAGTCTCCTTCTACCCAGCATTTGAGGTATCTGCCGCTCTATGACACAGCTCTCCCAGCAAGCCGCTGCCGCGCCCATCCTCGTCACCGGAGGCTGCGGCTTCATCGGCTCCAACTTCGTCCTCGACTGGCTGGAGAACGTCGGTTCCCCCGTCGTCAATCTCGACGTCCTCACCTACGCCGGCAACCCTGAAAACCTCGCCTCCATCGCCGGCAACCCCGCTTACACCTTCGTTCACGGAGACATCAACAACTCCGAGCTCCTCGCCACCATCTTCCGCGAGCACCGCCCCCGGGCCGTCGTTCACTTTGCCGCCGAAAGCCACGTAGACCGCTCCATCCTTGGCCCGGACGCCTTCCTCCGCGCCAACATCGACGGCACCTTCCGCCTGCTCCAGCAGGCCCGCGCCTTCCACCAATCCCTCGAAGGACCAGAAAACGCGCAGGCACGCGAGCACTTCCGCTTCCTCCACGTCTCCACCGACGAGGTCTACGGAACCCTCACGCCCACCGACCCACCCTTCGCCGAAACCACCGCCTACGCCCCCAACAGTCCCTACGCGGCCTCCAAGGCGGCCAGCGACATGCTCGTTCGCGCCTGGCACCACACCTACAACCTGCCCACGCTCATCACCAACTGCTCCAACAACTACGGCCCCTTTCAGTTCCCGGAAAAGCTCATCCCGCTCACCATCGCCAACGCTCTCGCCGGCAAGCCGCTGCCCGTCTACGGCGACGGCCAGCAGGTCCGCGACTGGCTCTACGTCCGCGACCACTGCAGCGCCATCCGCGCCGTACTCTCGCTCGGCCGCCTCGGAGAAACCTACAACATCGGCGGCAACAACCAGCGCGCCAACCTCGACGTAGTCCACACCCTTTGCTCGCTCCTCGACGAGCTCAGCCCCGGCGCCGCACCGTATGCCAGTCAGATCACCTTCGTGCAGGACCGTCCCGGCCACGATCGCCGCTACGCCATCAACGCCCAAAAGGTTCAGTCCGAACTAAACTGGTTTCCCGCGGAGACCTTCGAAACTGGCCTCCGCAGCACCGTGCAGTGGTATCTCTCCAACGCCGATTGGGTCCAGAACGTCACCACCGGCGCCTACCAGCACTGGGTCCAGCAAAACTACGCCGGCCGTGGCGAAGCAGGAGCTTCCGCATGAACTCTATCTTCTCCGTACAAATCGAAGGGGCACGGCTTCAGCCGTGCCATTCAAGACCCACCAGGACCCGGGCTTTAGCCCCTGAGGTACGCTTTTACTGCCGCCAAGGGAAGTCTCAGATATCTCACAATGCAATGGAGACCCGCCCATGAAAGGCATCATCCTAGCCGGCGGCTCCGGCACGCGCCTCTATCCGGTCACGCAGTCCATCAGCAAGCAGCTGCTCCCGGTCTACGACAAGCCAATGATCTACTACCCGCTCTCAGCCCTGCTGCTGGCGGGCATTCGCGACATCCTCATCATCTCTACCCCGCAGGACACCCCTCGCTTCGAGGCGCTCCTCGGCGACGGCAGCCAGTGGGGCATCCACCTGCAGTACGCCGTTCAGCCCTCGCCCGACGGCCTCGCCCAGGCCTTCCTCATCGGCAAAGACTTCCTCGCCGGCGATGGCTGCTGCCTCGTCCTTGGCGATAACCTCTTCTTCGGCCACGACTTCGTCACCATCCTTCAGAACGCTGCCGCCCACACCTCCGGCGCCACCGTCTTCGCCTACGCCGTCACCGATCCCGAGCGCTACGGCGTCGTCGAATTCGACGCCAACCGCAACGTCCTCTCGCTCGAAGAAAAGCCCGTCAAGCCCAAGTCTCACTACGCCGTTACGGGCATCTATTTCTATGACTCCCAGGTCGTCTCCATCGCCGAGCAGCTCAAGCCCAGCCCGCGTGGCGAGCTTGAGATCACCGACGTCAACCGCTGGTATCTCGAGCACAACCAGCTCCGCACCGAGGTCATGGGTCGCGGCATGGCATGGCTCGATACCGGAACCCACGACTCGCTGCTCCAGGCCTCCAACTTCATCCAGACCATCGAGCACCGCCAGGGCCTCAAGGTCGCCTGCCCGGAAGAGATCGTCTACCGCCTCGGCTACATCTCAGACCAGCAACTCGAGGCGCTAGCCGCAAAGCTAGGCAAGAGCACCTACGCCAGCTACCTCCACCGCATCCTCGAGGAGAAAGTCTACTGATGCTCCCCACCCTCGACCCCCTAACCAAACCGGTTTCCACGGGTCCGGACACTCGAACCCGGGTGGGTGCCCAGGATCTCTCAAACCCTGTCATCTCGACCGAAGCGCAGCGAAGTGGAGAGACCCCCGTATTGGCTCTCTTCCGCAGCAGCAACAATCCGGGTGCCCCACATCTCGATTCTGAGATGTGGGCTTCCACTGAACCTCAGGTTTCCCCATCAACTGACTTGACCTCCGAACTCGGTTTAAAGGGCACGACCACAGAACTCAGTATGTTTCCTGAACCAGCTTTGAAGGGGACGGGCTTCAGCCCGTCCATTTCAACTCATCAAAATGCAGGGGCTTTAGCCCCGGAGGGAACCGATCTCACCCTCGAGCTAGACCACCTCGGCCTCATCGTCCCCGACCTCACCACCGGCCGCACCTTCCTCGAAACCGCCCTCGGCATCACCCAGTGGACCCCGATCACCGACGATCCCACTCTCGGCGTCTCCGTGCAGTTCGGCGCAACCCCCGGCCACCAACTCGCCTACGAACTCATCACACCCTTCGGCGATGCCTCGCCCATCAGCAACGCCCTCCGTTCCGGCAAACACATCCTCAATCACCTCGCCTATCTCACGCCCGATCTCGAAGCCTCCGGCGAGCGCCTTCGTTCTGCCGGCTGCTATCCCACCGGCGACCCACTCCCCGCACTCGCCTATGAAGGCCGCCGCATCCAGTTCTGGATGTCACCCCTCCGCTTCGTCATCGAGCTCATCGAAAAGCCCGGCCACTGCCACAGCTTTGCCCAGTCCGACTCCAAAGCAGGGAAGTAGCCTATGCCGCGCCTTTTGCTCGTCAAGCTCGGCGCCATCGGCGATGTCGTTATGGCCATCCCTGCCGCTCACGCCATGCACCAGGCGGGCTACGAGATCCATTGGATCTGCGGCCAGAACCATGCCCCCATCCTCGCCCTCTATCCGTGGATCAATATCGTTCCAGTCGAGGAGCCCGCCCTCCTGCACGGCGGCAAACTCAGCTCTCTCCGCACCTTGCTCGCTCTCTGGCACAGGCTTCCCAGGGGACGCTTCGACCTCTGCGCCACGCTCTACTACGACTCCCGCTACAAACTCCTCACCCTGCCCATCCGAGCCGGCCGCAAGATCTTCCTCTCGCATAACGATCGCGCAACGCAGCTTCTCCACGGCCGCCACCACACCGACGAATACGCCCGCGTCCTCACCGGCCGGCCCGACGGCGAAACCCCGCACCAGCTCTCTCCCATCGCACCGCCAACGCCTCCACCCAACCCCGTCCCTCTTGTCCCAGGCAAGCCCCGCATCGCCCTGGTCCCCGCAGGCGCCAGAAACATTCTCCGCGACGACGCCCTCCGCCGC
>Ga0302313_10000916_pt1 | contig 23630 bp, 24 predicted proteins | sample III_Palsa_N2_2_FD_200454 | JGI IMG/M metagenome (GOLD analysis project Ga0302313, IMG submission 200454) | Peat permafrost microbial communities from Stordalen Mire near Abisko, Sweden - III_Palsa_N2_2 | ecosystem: Environmental > Terrestrial > Soil > Palsa > Peat permafrost | place: Sweden...
GAGTGGTACGTGCAGCAACGACAATCTCACGCGGGCCGCATCGGAAACAAAAAAACGTGCTGTGGACATGGGGTGCTCCTCAATCTCTTTAGGGTCCTGCTGGATGGTCTCCGCGCGCCTGTGCAGCTATTTCCGAGCGGCGCCGCTCAGCTCAGTCGAAGCAAGTGGTCGCGCCTTTGCGGCCACCTGCGTACTGGGTTATCGATTACTTCTTCGTCACGCCGCCGAGCAGGCTGCCGACGAGCGACGTCACAGGCGACAGCAGGTTGCCCGTCGTGCCACTGCCGGTCGTCGAGCTTAGGCCGCCGATCGGGCTGTTCGATGCGGTGGTGGTGACACTTTTGGTCGTGCTGTTGACTGCAGTAGTGGCGGTCGTTGTGGCGGTGGTGAGCGTGCTGGTGACGGTCGTCAGCAGGCCCGTGATCGGCGCAAGCGGGCTGCTGCTGCCGCCGGTTGCGCTGCTCAAGGAACCCGTGAGGCTCGAGACGAGAGTCGTAACAGGCGCGAGCGGGTTGCTGCCCGACGTGCCGCCTGCGGCACCGGTGATGCCGCCAAGCAGGCCGGTGATGGGGGCGAGCGGACCGCTGCCGGTGGTGCCGCCTGCGGCTGAACCCAGCCCGCCGAGCAAGCCCGTCAACGGAGCTAGCGGGCCGCTGCCAGTGGTGCCGCCTGCGGCCGAACCCAGGCCGCCGAGCAGGCCGGTGAGCGGCGCCAGCGGATTCGTGGTGCCGCCCGTAAACAGACCACCTACCGAAGAGACCGTGGTGCCGGTGCTGGTCACGACGTTGCCGAGGCCCGTGGTGATCGGATTGCCGCCGGTCGCGGCCAGCAGGGTGCCGGCCTTGCCGAGTCCGCCGCCGATCGTCGACAGCAGGCCATTGAGCGGCGCGCCGAGACCGGTTGCTGTGCCGACCGTTTGGGTTGTGGACGCAACCATCGTGGTGATTGGTGTGATCGCCGTGCTGAGCGTTTGCGTGACCTGTTCGACCGGACCAGTCGAGAGTGCTGTTGTCAGTGTGCTGCCGCCGTTGGTGACAGCGCCGCCGAGCGTATCGATTACGCCGCCGAGCGGTGACGTAATGGCTGCAAGCGGAGCGAGTGGGCCACTGCCCAGGCTCGTGACGAGATTGCCGGCGCTGGTGACCGCGCCGCCGACGTTGCCGACCACACCGCCCAGACTCGACACGGTAGTGCCGACCGCGTTGCCGCCGGTGCCGAGTTGACCGAGACCCTTAGTGACGCCAGTGCCGAGTGTCGAGACGGCTGCGCCCACGTTCTCGACGATGCCGCCAGCCGATTGCGTCGTCGACGAGCTGACGCCTGGCAGCGATTGCGAACCGATCACCGAGCCGATGCCCGAGACCGTGGAGCCCACGTTGCTGACGATGTTGCCTGCGTTGCCGGCCACCGTCCCGAGTGCGTTCGCTTGTGCGGTCGTGGTGCTCGAGCCGCTACCCGTACCGGTCCCTGTGCCTGTACCCGTGCCTGTACTCGCCGAGCCCGAACCGCCTGCTGCGCCCGTGTCCGAACCCGAACCGTTTGCCCCCGTTGAACCGCTGCCGCTGGTCGTCGACAGTGTGCCCCCGGCACTGCCGCTACCGCTGCTTCCCGTCCCCGTGCTCAAGGTTCCGGAGCCCCCGCAGGCGCTCAGTGACAGCATGGCTGCCACCGTTGCTGCGATTAATGTTGCCCGTACCGTGATGTTGTTCGTTTGAATGTTCATGTCGCCCTCGGATCGCATGTGTTGTTGGGTGGTGCTGCTTGCCTACCTCTGCAACAGCCGTGCCATTTCAACTGCACAATGCGTGGCGAATTTTGTTTTAATCGCTGCGAGCGAGGCGCAGCATGGGCTTGCTTGTGATTGATGGAGTGTTTGTCGAATCGAAATTGCGCGGGAATCGCGATTTGGTAAATCGGTTTCGGAGCCGGCGTAACGTAACGATTCGGATTCGACGTTACGGTGGGATGCGTAACGTGAGAGCAATGACGCTGCTTGAAACGACCTGTTCAAACAGATATTTAGTGCAACGAATCTAACCTATGGTTAATCCTATGTGCTGCAACGCACGAAGTGCCGTTAATCTAGATAGAGACCCAGCCTAAAACAAAATAGTACCAAGCACGCAACGGACAATTGCTTTAATACGATTGGTACGCTATAAACGCCGGGAGCATCGAAGTTTGACGAGGGAGGTGCGATATCGAACAGACGGCCAAACGTAGTCTGATCCTTTGAAGCCGGCTGCGATGAAATGGTGTGGCAGTGCAAAAGACCCGAGGTCGATGAACGAGAGAATCATCGGCCACGGCACTGACCGGACCTTCATCACGTGCAGCGTGAATACAAACGAAATACTGAAGTTCCGAGGGCGAAAATGAAAAAGTTCACTACAAGATTCCTGAGAGAAAACAAAGGGGTTACGGCGATTGAGTATGCACTCATCGCCGCTTTGGTTGCAGTTGCTCTTGCGGGCACTCTGACTACCTTTGAGACCACATTGGCAGGTGTGTTCACCAAGATTGGGAATACCCTGAGTCCAGCCGCTCAGTAAGAGGTTCGACGGCGGCAGTTCTTGTAGGCGCAAACGATGCAGGCTTCGGCCTGCGCGTTGGCTTATTTCGTGCGTCTCACAGAGCTTAGCCATATAGGCCGGATGCGGGTTGCGATTGCAACTCGCATTGGTTTATTTCGCCCGTCGAGTCCGACATGAATACGCTTATCCATTCTTTATTCGTCTTGTGGGCTGCGGTTGTCGCTATATGCGATTGCCGTAATCGGCGCGTTTCGAATGCACTGGTCGCTGCCGGTTTGGCAGCGGCGTTGGCCTGCGCCGCGCTAAAGCACGGCCCATTCAATATTTCACTTACCCAGGCAGCGCTCGGTGCGCTCGTCGGCCTATGTGCGTTGATTCCGTTCTTTGCGCTAGGCGTGATGGGCGCGGCCGACGTGAAGGTTTTCGCGGTGCTAGGCGCGTGGTGCGGTATGCATGCGCTACTTGGACTGTGGATCGTCGCGAGCTTGCTAGGGGGTTGTCATGCGGTCTGGTTGCTGATCTCTACCCGCACCCGGCTTGCCGCGATAGGCCGCCTGGGCGAGCCGACTTTCGAACTGGGCGGAAAACGTGCTACGCCGTATGCCGCCTGCCTGACGGTGCCGGCCATCGTCTGGATGGGATTGCAAGCGTTCGCTGCGAGTGTGAAATGAAAAGGATAACTGATCAACTGACTCCCCACCCCGCTGTGCGAAGGTCACTACCGCGCTCGCGCCGTGAACGTGGTACCGCTGCGGTGGAGTTTGCGATGATTTTCCCGCTGTTCTTCGTGGTTCTTTACGGCATCGTCACCTTCAGCCTGATCTTCGTCGCGCAGCAGAACCTGACCTTGGCCGCAGAAGAGGGCGCACGTGCCGCACTGAACTACCAGACGGCGACCAGCACCGCCAACGCGCTTGCGGCGCGTACGACCGCAGCATGCACTGCGGCAAGCAATATGGTTGTGTCGTTGATCAGCAAGGCAAAGTGCGTGTCAAGCGGGACCACATGTAGTTACGACGCAACGATGGATTGTGTCAACGTGACCCTCACCTACGACTACGCAGACAATCCGCTCGTGCCGAACCTGCCGCTGACAGGCTTTGTGTTGCCTGCTTCGCTGGTAAGCAAAGCGATGGTGCAACTCAACCCGGAAAACATACTGTGATGCACGCGTTCGCTCCTTCTTTCCCGGCATCGTATCCACTGTCCGGGTTGCGCTCAGGCCGGTTCGAACCCGAACAATCAGGCGGCTCCTCATGCCGAATCTGACCCGAATCCTGGCGGGCGCCCTGATCGCGCTCGCAGTGCTGCTCGGTATTTTCGCGTGGACACTCTCGCGCCGGCCTGTGTCACATCCTGCTGTACCGGCCGCACAAGTCACATTTCCTGTCGTGGTGGCCGCACGCGCGCTGCCCGCCGGCAAGCCAATCACCGTCGATGCGCTGCGCGTGCAGTCGCTGCCGATCAATCCGAATGGTGCGTTCGGCGATCCGTCGATGCTGGCCGGACGCGTGCCGACATCCGATATCGGTCCTGATTCGCCGGTCCTCGAAGCTCAACTTTCGTCGGGAATCGCCGAGCGGATCGACCCAGGACAGCGCGCTATAGCGGTGCGTGTCGATGAAAGCAACGCGGTCGGCAACCGCCTGCGGCCAGGCAACTTCGTCGACGTGTTCTTCACGCTGAAACGTGACGGCAATGGTGGCAACGGCACAGGTGCTGAAATCGACCGCAGCCAGGCGCGCCTGCTGATGTCGAAGGTGCGTGTGCTGGTATTCGGCAATGCGACGCCGGGCGCCGACAACCCCGGTGACGCGAACGGCATGGTGCGCACGGCGGTGCTAGCGGTACCCGTTGCCGACGTCGACAAACTCACACTGGCCGAGACCTCCGGGCGTCTCATCTTCGCACTACGAAATCCGAAGGATGACGAAGTAGCCGATCCGAACGCTTTTGCGCCAACCACTGGTGTGGTGAAAATCTCTGCCAATGCGCCAGCCGGCGACGTGACCCAGGACTCCACGCGGGCTGCAGCCGGCGAGGCGCTCGATGAATTGTCCGGCGCTGAGGGCAACGTAGCAGCGCGGCCACAGACTGCGCCACACATTGCCCGGCCAGTCACGCGGGTCGCGGCTGCGCCGGTCGACAATATTGAGGTTATACGGGGTGGGCGTGCCGAAACGGTCGCCCGATAAAGGTTTCAGGGAGCGGGCGGCCAGTCGCGTCCATAAAAATATGAAAAAACGGATTTTTGCAGATGGGATCGCGGCGTGGCTCTGCGCGGCGTCGCTTGTCATATCGCCGGCTGGCCATGCGGAGAATGGCGCGCGGGCAGTCGATATCACAGTGGGCTCGCAGCAGTCGCTGGCGCTCGGCCATAGTTTGCAGCGGATCGCGATCGGCGACCCGAGCGTGGCGGACGTGCTGATCATCAAAGGCGACAAGCGCGGAGGCGTGCTGCTGATCGGCAAGTCTCCTGGCACCACCAACGTGATGTTGTGGGAACGCAACCACGACACGCCAATGACCTATACGGTCAACGTGAGCACGACAGCATCGGGCGCGCTGCTAGGTGCCGGCTCGCCGAACGTGAAGACGTCGGGCGATACGGCGGTGATTTCCGGCTCGGCTGCGTCGATGGAACAACATCAGCGTGCCGTCGCGGTCGCTGAAGCCGAAGCGCGCGCTCGTGCTGCGTCGCTCGGCAGCGGCTTGAACGGTGGGGCCGACTCGGGCGCGGAAGGCAAGGGCGGTAGCTTCAGCAGGAGCGGTGGCTCCGCCTCCGGCATATCCGGCGGAAGTGGTTCGAACGTGGTGGACGCTTCGACGGTGGCGACACGCTCGGTCGTGCAGGTCGATGTGCGGGTGGTCGAGTTCAGCCGTTCCGTGCTCAAGCAGATAGGTCTGAACATCCTGAAGCAGAACAACGGCTTCACCTTCGGCTCATTTGCTCCTGCAGCGCTGACATCCGCAACCTTTGGCGCATCGCCGTCGTTCAACTCGACCACGCCGATTTCGTCGGCCTTCAATCTGGTGTTCAACTCTGTCACACACGGTATCGGAGCCGACCTGAGCCTCATGGAGAGCAACAATCTCGCGCGCGTGCTTGCGGAGCCGACGCTCGTCGCCTTGTCAGGACAGAGCGCGAGCTTTCTGGCCGGCGGCGAGATCCCGGTGCCGGTGCCGCAAGGGCTTGGCACAGTGTCGATTGAATACAAGCCGTATGGCGTCGGCCTGACGTTGACGCCGACGGTCCTGAGCCCCGACCGGATAGCATTGAAGGTGGCCCCGGAAGCGAGTGAGCTGGACTTTACGAATGCGATCACGATTGACAGCGTGTCGGTGCCGGCTATCACGACGCGCCGCGCGGACACCACGGTAGAACTGGGTGACGGCGAGAGTTTTGTGATCGGCGGCCTGATCGATCGCCAGACGGTCTCGAATGTATCGAAGGTACCGCTACTCGGCGATCTGCCGATCATTGGCGCGTTCTTCAAGAACATGAGCTACTCGCAGAACGACGAGGAACTGGTGATCATCGTGACCCCGCATCTGGTCTCGCCGATTGCGAAGGGGGCGGCACTGCCGTCGACGCCAGGCGAGCTGTCGGAGCAGCGCGATGGGCCTGTCTGGCGCGCGTTGCTCGGCGGCGTGGCGTCGCCGGATGCGGCGCCGGGGTTCTCGAAGTGAACGTGGTTCGGAGCGTCGCGCGGTGCATGCCGTGCGATGTGACGAACCGGAGGGACGGGCAGGGCGGTACTTCGTTGCCGTTCAACCGTGGCAGTGCGCAGTACGAATCGGCCGCTGTCTGGCCGAGGCCGTAAAAGGATGTCCAACATGAACGCGAGAACGCATTCATTGACTGAACGGGTGATCACCGATTATTTCGTGTTCGCATCGCTGGCCGACGAGCACGTCCAATGGTTGACCGACACGCTGGTGGCAGCGGGTGCGGTCGAACGGGTGTCGCTCGACCCGTCGATGCTCACGCAACGCATCGCGACGCTCAATCCCTCGGTGGTCTTTGTCGATTTTTCGGGCGGCCGGGCTGCGGCAGCGAGCGCTGCGACCAGTGCAGCGCGGGCGGCTTATCCGGGAGTGCAGATTGTCGCCGTGGGCTCGCTGGCTGAACCTGAGGGAGCGCTTGCTGCGCTGCGCGTGGGCGTGCGCGATTTCATCGATCTATCGGCGCCCGCCGAAGACGCGTTGCGCATCACGCGCCAGGTGCTCGACAACCTGGTCGAGCCAGTCAGCCGGCATGGCCATGTGACAGTGCTGCTCGGCGCTCGGGTCGGCATGGGCGTCAGCACGCTTGCCGCCAACCTCTCGACCTTGTTGCACCGGCGCGACGCCGCGCAGGGTCGGCAGACCGCGTTGTTCGACCTGGGCCTGCCTGCCGGCGATGGCTCGCTGCTGCTCAATACGCGCAGCGAATTCAATTTCGTCGATGCCGTGCGCAATCTGCGCCGCTTCGATCAGACCTTTGTGCACACGGCGCTATCGCATCATCCGAGCGGTCTTGCACTGACGTCGCTGCCGCCGAATCTGGCCGATATGCGCGAAGTGTCGTACTCGAGTTCGATCAGTCTTCTGAACCGGCTGCGCGCGTTCTTCGACCAGCAGATCATCGATCTGGGAGGTTTCACCAACAACGAGTTCATCGCGCACGTCGTGCAGGCCGCCGATGAAACCTGGCTGCTGTGCGATCAGGGCGTGGCGTCGATTGTCTCGGCGGTCGGTGTACTCGATGCGTTGCGCGAAGAGGGCGTGGACGTGAGTCAGGTCCGCCTGCTCGTCAACAAGTTCGATCCGGATCTCGGCCTCTCGGCGGCTCAGATCGCCCAACGACTCGATATCCCCTTGCTCGGAACGTTGCCGGAGCGGCGCGTGGCGCTCGGGCAATCGGTCAATCAGGGACATCTGCTGGTTGACGCATCCGCTCGCGACCCGTATGTGCGCGCGCTCGAACCGCTCGTCGAGCGGCTCGGCGGTGCAGCGAAAGCGGCGGCGCAGGTGCGCGGCAAGTCGGCACTCGGTGCGCTCAAGCGCTTCATTCCAACCTCACACAAGCGGTCATAGACGATGGCTAAAGACATCGAATTCGCCGACGACGCGCCTTCATTCGCGCATAGCCAGCAGTTCCAGGACATCAAGAACGCGGCGCATGAACATCTGCTTACGCGTATCGAGGAACTCGGCGCGGAGTTCGGCCGTTGGTCACGCAATGCGATCAACCAGTTCGTCGATCTGGAAATGGACAGCTTCGTGCGGCTGCGCCGGATTCCGATCAACGAGAGCGAGGTGCGGCTGATCGCCGAAGCGTTGACCAAGGAACTGGCGGGCTTCGGCCCGATCGAGGACCTGCTCAACGACGCGGCGGTCGAAGACATCCTGATCAACGGCTATAACGACGTGTATGTGTCGCGCCACGGCATTCTGACGAAGATCCCGGTGCGCTTTGCCGACAACGCCCATCTGCTGCGCATCGTGCGGCGCATTCTTGCGCCGATCGGGCGGCGTCTGGACGAATCGAATCCGATGGTCGACGCGCGCTTGCCGAACGGTGGCCGCGTGAACGTCGTGATCGAACCGCTCTCGATCGACGGGCCGATCGTCTCGATCCGAAAATTCCGCAAGGACCCGCTGCGTCCCGACGATCTGCTCGGCAACGGCACGTACAACCCGGAAATCGGTGCGCTGCTCGAAGCGGCAGTGGCCGCGCGCTGCAACGTGCTGGTGTCGGGCGGCACGAGCTCGGGCAAGACCTCGCTGTTAAACGCGCTCGCCTTCCACATTCCCGAAGGGGAGCGCGTGGTGACGATCGAGGACACGGCGGAACTCTCGCTGAACCACCCGCATGTGGTGCGGCTCGAAAGCCGCCCAGGTGGCTTCGACGGCGCCGGCGTGGTGTCGATTCGCGACCTGCTGCGCAACACCTTGCGGATGCGGCCGGACCGTATCATCGTCGGTGAAGTGCGCGGCGGCGAAGTGCTCGAAATGTTGCAGGCCATGAACACAGGCCACGACGGTTCGATGGGCACGGTACACGCGAGTTCGCCCCGCGAGTGCCTGTACCGGCTGGAAATGCTGGCGGGTTTCGCGGGTTTTCAAGGCACCGAGTCGAGCCTGCGCCGGCAGATCGCCAATGCGATCGACTTCATCGTGCAGATCGGCCGCCTCTCGAACGGGCGGCGGCGGATTCTTTCGGTTACCGAAGTAACGGGCCTGTCCGACAACATCATCGCGACTCAGGAGTTGTATCGCTACGAGCCGATAACCGCTCAGGATGGCGAAGAGATCGACAACTGGACTTCGCTCGGCATTCATCCCCATTCCCCGAAGCTGGTGCGCTTCAGACAGGCTTTGGGCGGTGCACCTGAATCGTCCGGCCGGTTCAGTGGTTTTGGCAGCGGTGGTGGTTTCGGCGGGGGCTTCAATGTCTAGCGCCACCTTGCTCTTCGCGGCGATCGCGCTATTGTGCGCGGCCGGTGCGCTGCTGTTATGGCAGCGCGGGGCGCGACGCGACGAGCAGGTCAGCACCGAGCGCTTTATCGACAGCCGTATGGCGCCGGCGGCGTCCGCCAGCCTCGAGCGCCCGCGGGTGGCGCCCGTGCGGCAAGCGGCGGCAGCACACGGCGGCGTGATGCCGCATGCTCCCGAAGCCGGCTCCGGTTCGCGAGAGCGATTGTCGTATCTGAAGGCGCGGCTGCGCTTTGTCGTCGACAACACGATGAACCGCGCCGGCATTTCGCATGCCCGCACGCCGGCCATCGTCGTTGCGCTGGTCTCGCTATGGCTTTGCTTCTGGGCGGGCCGCGAGGGCGGTGCACTGGCCGCAGGCGTGATGCTGCTCGCGTGCGTATGTTTCGTCTCGTTCCTCGTGTCGGTGCGAACACAAAAGCGCCGGCAGAAAATCGTGCGGCAAGTGCCGTCGTTTCTGGACGGCATCGTGCGTCTCATCATCCTGGGCAATAGCGTACCGGCGGCGTTTCAGGGGGCGATGCAAACCGCCGAAACCCCGTTGCGTGAATGCCTCGATCATGTTTCACGCATGTTGCGGACCGGCGTTGAAATTGACCGTGCACTTTCGCAGGCAGCGGTGCTGTACGGCGCTCGCGAACTCGACCTGGTCGGCGCTGTATTGCGCCTCTCGGTGAAATACGGTGGCCGGGCGGATGTGATGCTCGATCGCATGGCCTCGTTCATGCGCGATCTTGAGCAGGCCGAGCGCGAACTGGCTGCGATGTCTGCCGAAACGCGCCTGTCGGCCTGGATTCTCGCGTTGTTACCGGTCGGCATTGGCGGCTTTCTGATGCTGACCAACCCTCGCTATTTCGGTGCGATGTGGTTCGACCCGAGCGGACGCCAACTGGTATATCTCGCGTTCGGGCTGCAACTGGTCGGCGCCTATATGCTCCACCGCATGACGCGGTTGCAGAGGACGTGATGCGAGCCAATCTTGTCTCCGCGCTGGCACTGGCGCTCGCCGCTTTTGCGCTGCTGTTGATTGCCGGGCTGATACTGGCGAGACTGGCGGCGGCTCGTCGCAGTCAGCGAACCCTGGCGTATGTGCTCGATCAACGCGCACAGCAAAGTGCGGCGCTCGCCGCCGCGAGCACCGCAGCGCGTTCTGGTGATGCGTTACCGAATGCGACCGGGAAACCATCGAAACCTACCCGTCCCACCGGGTTGAAAGCCCTTTTGGAGCAGTTTGCGCACACCGGTATCCGGTGGCTCGATACACCGTTGGGACGGCAACTGGTCGCCGACGAAGACCGGCGCATGCTCGAGCAATGCGGCTTCGTCGATACGCGTGCGCGAGGATTGTTCCTCGTTGCACGAATCGGTTGTGCGATCGTTTTGCCACTCCTTTGTGGCACGCTGGCAAGCGGCCATCTCGACGGTCAGCGTTATGTCGCCGCCGTGGTCTGCGCGCTGATCGTCGGTTTCATGTTGCCGAAGTTCTTTATTCAGCGCCGCGCGTCCGCTCGCCGGCGTGGTGTGATCGATGAACTGCCGATGCTGGTCGACCTGCTGCGTTTGCTTCAAGGGGTCGGCTTGTCGATCGATCAAAGCCTGCAGGTGATGGTCAGCGATTTCCGCGGGGTGCTGCCGGTACTGTCGAGCGAACTGGAAATCGCCCAGCGCCAGTTCGCGACGGGCCGTACGCGTGAACAATCGTTGCAGCGGCTCGCCTCGAGCTACGGCAACGAAGATTTACGCGCGATCGTACGCCTGCTGATACAGGTGGATCGTCACGGCGGGGCAGTACAGGAACCGTTGAAGCAGTTCGGCGAACGCTTGCGGGAGACTCGCCGCGCGATGTTGCGCGAACGGATCGGACGTCTCGCAGTGAAAATGACTGGCGTGATGATCGTGACGCTGTTGCCGGCGCTTCTGATCGTGACCGCCGGCCCGGGCGTGCTCGCGGTCTCGCATTCGCTCAGTTCGGTACGTCGGTAGGGATGGCTATGACTCACGATTTAACATCAAAGCACTTTGTGGACACGGCGCTTGCTGTGCCAACCGGGGATGTTTCTCAGACCGGGGACCAAGGGTGCAACGTACACAACCGGCAGTTCGGGCGATGGGCCCGGCACACTGCTTGTCTGCTCGCGCTTGCCTTACTCAGCGCTTGCGCGTCGAAGCTCTCCGGATATGGCGTCGGGCCGCAAGCAGAACGCCAGGCCGATATCGACCAGGCGACCCGCGATCCCGCACCCGACGCGCCGAGCACGTACCTCAATCTGATCGAGCGCATGCAGGCTCAAGGGCTTTACTACGCCTCGCTCGCTCACATCGACGCGTTCGAAAAGCAGTATGGCGTGAAGCCCGAGACGATTTTGATGCGTGCCGACGCGCTGCGCATGACCGATCAACCACAGGCGGCAGCAGACGCGTACACGAAATTGCTGCAGACGCCGCTTGCCGCGCGCGGCTACCGTGGGCTTGGATTGATCGCTGGCGCGTCGGGCGATTTTAGCCGCGCCGCGCAGCAGTTGCAGGAAGCGGTCCAGCTCGCCCCGACCGATGCGCCGACGCTCTCGGATCTCGGTTACGCGCGGCTGCGTCAGGGCGACGTCAACGGCGCACGCGTGCCGCTGATGAAAGCGGCGGAGCTCGATCACACGAATCCGAAGATCGTCAGCAATGTCGTGCTGTATCTGCTGGCGGACGGCAACAACACACAGGCGTCAGCGTTGATGGACCAGGAGAAGTTCTCGCCGGATGTGCGTACGGCGATTCGCCGCGAGGCGGCGAAGGTAGCTGCTGCGGCACAGGCGCAAGAAGGCGCGGCGCAAGCGCAGCAGATGGCGCGGGCTGCACCAGTTTCGGGTGCGCAGGGGATTGAACCGGCGCCGCGCTTGCTACAGCGGTTCTCACAATAACAGGTGGCGGAAGGGGGGCGAACATGACAAACAACGACAGAAAAGCAGGCGGGCCGCGCATGCCGAACGTCGCGCTGATGGCGGCGATGGCCGCGGTCGCGCTGGTGGCGGTCGGCGGTACAGATTTCGCCTGTGCGCAGAGCGATGCGGCACAGCAAGCTCCGCGAGCTAGCGAAATCGACCATTCAACCAACGAGTGGCTCGCGCTTCAGCGCAGCAATACAGCGGCCGCACCCGTACGGCCGATGCTCGGCGCGGAGGCCAGCCTCGCCTACAAGCGGTATCTCGAGTCGTTCAATTCGAAGATCCCCGATTTCTACGGTTCCTCGGTCAGTCAGGCGGGTGGAAGCGGTTCACAGGGCGGCACGCCGCCGCAGAACTGATATGTCGGCCTCCGAACCCTCTCTCCGCTTTGTCCGGCGGGTGCGCTTCGCGCATCGGCGCCGCGCGGGCCATGCGTCGATGCGGCGCCAACGCGGCGTCACGATGCTGGTGGCCGCGCTTTGCCTCGGCTTGGTGGTGGTAGCGGCGGGCGCGATCGATATCGGCAATCTCTACTTTGCGCGGCGGGAGATGCAGCGGACCGCGGATATGGCGGCGACGGCCGGTGCGCAGACCGTTAGCAACGGTGGGGCATGTGCCTCGGCCACCGCGTCGGCGCAGAACAATGCGGTGAAGGGCAACGATTTGTCGACCAGCGCCACCGTGACGGTGGTGTGTGGCCGCTGGGATCCGTCGGCCAATGCCGGTCAATCCTATTTTTCGACCTCCGGTTCGCCGATGAATGCGGTGCAGGTTACGGTCAGCGAGAAGGTGCCGTACTTTTTTCTGGGACCGGCGCGTAACGTCCAGGCTGTCAGCACGGCAGAAGCGACCAACGTTCGCTCGTTTTCGATAACCTCCGCCGTGGCGACCCTCTCGGGGGGACTCCTGAATGGCTTGTTGAACAGTCTGCTCGGTACCAACCTGAACTTGAGCGTGGCGTCTTATCAGGGACTGGCCACGACTCAGATCAAGCTGGGTGACCTGGCTGCGGCGATCGGTGTCGGTTCGATGACCCAGTTGCTCAACACCAACATATCGCTCCCGAATCTGGTCTCGGCGATGGTCACGGCGGCGAGCAAGAGCACGTTGGTGGGTGCGACGGCCATTACGGATCTGGGTACGATTCAGGCGGCCATTCCGGGCGGACTGCAAGTCGCGCTGGGCAACACGCCTGGCACCAACGGCTTGCTAGCCGTGGCACTCGACGATCCGCAGGCGGCGGTTAGCGCTACCGTGAATGCGCTCGACGTATTGATGGCGGCCGCCGAGATCGCCCACGGCAACTCGGCTATCAAGCTCAACACCGCGCTCAATCTCGGTCCGTTGGCGAACATTTCGGCGAAGGCGAAGATCATCCAGCCTCCAGTCATTGCGGTGGGGGAAGCCGGGACGTACGCGAACGGCACCCCCCGCGCGAGTGCGCGTTCGGCGGAAGTGCAGGTCTATCTGAACGTCAACCTGTTGAATCTGAGCCTGGGTTTGACCTTTCTCGGACTTCCGGATCTCGTTAGCGTCAGCGCCCTGAACCTGCCGATTTACATCGAGGCGGGCGACGGGGCTGCCACTTTGACAAGCACCGCATGTACGACGCAACAGGCCACGAGCCAAAGCACCATCGTCGCAACGACCGGCATTGCGGGTATCTGCATTGGCGGGGACGCATTGAATAACTTCACAAATACGACCACTGCAATGCAGTGCAACCAGCCGGCGACGATCACATCCGTGAATGCGCTAGGGATGTCGGCTGTCAACGTGTCAGTCGGATCGTCTTCGCCTGCATCGGGCGTGAATCTCACCTTGCAGCCAGCTTCGACCACGCTCACCTTCAACGGCGTGCCGAACAGCAGCACCGCCTACCAGTCCACCAACACCAATGCCGTGGGATCGGCCGCTGCCGGTTTGCTGAGCCAGCTCGCAACGCAGATGGCGACCTCGATTCATGCAACGCTGCTTGGGGTCGACGTCAGCGGGGTGGCCGCCCCTTTGCTCAGCGCGATCGTCTCCGTCCTCAATCCGATCCTGACCTCACTCGACACGCTCCTCGTTCCCTTATTGCAACTACTGGGTGTCCAGATCGGCGTAAGCACGGTCCACGACCTCGGACTTGCCTGCGGGCAGGCACAACTGGTTTACTGATTCTTCGCCAATGAGAACCACCGCCAAAATCGACGAACTCGATATCTACGTCTGGGAAGGCAAGGCCGACATCGTCGACCGGGTCGCGCGCTGCATGGCGAGCTTCGATGTCGAAGTGCTCCGCGCCGACGACATTGCGATCTCCACCGAACGCACGGCGCAGCGCCCATCGCTCGCCATCATCAGCGTGTCGGTGATCGACAGCGGCGCGCTGATCCTGCGCGACTGGCAAGCTGCGCACGGCATGCCGGTGGTGTGGGTCGGCGCGGCGCCGCGCGAGCACGATCCCGCAATGTACCCGTCCGAGTATTCGCACATCCTGCCGCTCGACTTCACCTGCGCCGAATTGCGCGGCATGGTCACCAAGCTCGTACTGCAATTGCGCGCCCATACCGCGCAGACGCTCGAGTCGAGCGCGCTGGTCGCCAACTCGGAATGCATGCAGGCCTTGCTGCACGAAGTCGACACCTTCGCCGACTGCGACACCAGCGTGCTCGTGCATGGCGAGACCGGCGTCGGCAAGGAGCGCATTGCCCAGTTGCTGCACGAAAAACATCGCCGCTACGGACAGGGTCCGTTCGTGCCGGTGAACTGCGGCGCGATCCCTGATGGCCTCTTCGAGTCGCTCTTCTTCGGACATTCGAAAGGCTCGTTTACGGGTGCGGTGGTGGCCCACAAGGGCTACTTCGAGCAGGCCGACGGCGGCACCTTGTTCCTCGACGAAATCGGCGATCTGCCGCTCTACCAGCAGGTCAAGCTGCTGCGCGTGCTCGAGGACAGTGCGGTCACCCGAATCGGCTCGGCTGCGCCCATCAAGCTCGACTTCCGGCTGGTCGCCGCCACCAACAGGCACCTGCCGCAGCTCGTCAAGGACGGCACCTTCCGCGCCGATCTTTACTACCGGCTTGCAGTGATCGAACTGAAAATCCCCTCGCTCGAAGAACGTGGGGCGGTCGACAAGATCGCGATCTTCAAGGCGTTTATCGCCTCGGTGGTGGGACCCGAACGGCTCGCCACGCTGCCTGACATTCCGTACTGGCTGGCCGACGCGGTGGCCGATACTTATTTCCCCGGCAACGTGCGCGAGTTGCGCAATCTCGCCGAGCGGATCGGCGTGACCGTGCGTCAGATCGGTGCGTGGGATGCCGCCCGCTTGCATCGGTTGCTGGCGCTCGCGCGCAGTAGTCAGCCGGTGCCCGCGGAGAGCGCCGCAGAGGTGCTGGTGGACCGCAGCAAATGGGACATGGCCGAGCGCAACCGCGTGCTCGCGGCTCTTGAAGCAAACGGTTGGCGCAGGCAAGATACTGCCGGTACATTGGGCATCAGCCGCAAGGTGTTGTGGGAGAAAATGCGTAAGTATCAAATTTTCGACGAGGAGCCCGAAACTCGCGAAAGTGAGTAATAATGAGACAAAATGTAACAAAACAAAAACTGTTCAAGCAGGAATTACATGGACCACAAGTCGAAACTTCGACAGATTGCCTTTGGCGCTCTGATGGCGCTCGGGACCGTGCAGGGAATCTATGCGCAGTCTCTGCCGGATAGCGGAGCAAGTGCCGCCGTCGTTTCCCAGCCGGGTACGACAGCTCCGTTGCCCGCCACGACCCAGGACCAGCAAGGGCCGAGCACAGCGCTGACAGCGGACGAGGCCAAGCAATCTGCCGCCGGCAACGTCGCGGAATTGCAGCAGATGATCCGGGGTTCGGAGCTGAAGGAATTGCGCACGACGTACAACGGTAGCTACGGCGCGAGCATGCTGTTCTACCCGCAGGAGATGACGTACTACGTCGCGCTGTTCCAGCAGAAGACCTTCTGGCGGGTCATCAAGACCGAGGACGAAACGCGCGCCGAGATGATCTACAAGGACTTCGCCCGTCAGACCGTGCAGCTGTCCGACATCGAGATCCGCCGCACCCGGCTGGAGGCGCAAAAGGCCTTCACCGAACGGATGATCGCGTTGTCGCAAGACCGCGCCAACCGTCTGCAGGCCGATCTTACTGTCGCGCATCAGCAACAGAACATCGTCGACAATCAGCAGCAGCAGACGCGTGCCGAAGCCACGGCGCTTGCGCAGCAGAAGAGCGCTGCCCAGGCTCAGCTGCGCGATGCGCAGCGTCAGGTGCAGGAACTGCAGCGTCAACTGGATAGCGGCTTGCCGACAACCGGAACGCAGCACTGAGCGTAACGCCTGGCGTTTCGCCGTTGCAGTAAAACATGACCTCGCCCGGTTCGCCGCGCGGGGTTTTGTTGCTTTTGCGGCGCCGTTTGTCACGCGCCCGATTGGTCGCCTGCTACGCTCCAGAATGGGCGGGAGCGATGCCTGCGGCTACTCCGCGCTAGCAGGCTCCTCAGTTTGCGTCGAGCCGCGGCGCGACACGCTTTCCCAGGCGGCTACGACGATCATCACGACAGTCGTAAGGCCGCCTGTCATGAGCAGATCGGTGTGAAATGCGATCGGCGCGAGAAGCGCGAGCAGCGCCAGCCCTACCCAGTGCGATAGCGGAAACCAGCCATAGACAACGCGCTTGTATAACCCGTTGCCCGCGATGTAGATGGCCGGGCCACCGAGCAGCAGCCACGCCGTCGGCCAGCCGATGCGCTCGGGCGGATGGAGGATGATGAGATCGTCGGCGGCGGCCGATACAATCACGCCTGCTATCAGGATCACGTGCACGTAGTGGAAATATGCTGCCATCAGGCCGGGCTCGCGCGAGCTTGAGATGGCTCGGCTGCCGGCGCTGCTGCTGGTGTCGAAGTAGACCCACCACATGGCGACGCTGCCGGCAAAGCACACCAGAAATGCGATGATCGAAGGCGCGCTCCATGTTCCCAGATCCGACAGCGTGCCGCCCGTCACCACCACCGACTCGCCGAGCGCGAGAATCACAAAGGCCTGGCAGCGCTCGGCAATGTGGCCGCCTTCGGTGGTCCGCCAGTCCGCGCTGGTCGAGCGGCCAAGCACCGGTAGCGGAAAGCCGAACATCGGCGAGATGTATTCGCACAGCACCGCGACGCTCCAGCACGCGAAGCGCGGCATCCCGTCGAGCAGCCCCCCCGCGATCCACGCGATGCCTGAAATCGCGAGCCATCCGCAGATGCGCCGGAAGTTCGCGGTGAGCGGGTGGTCGCGGCCCAGAAACGCCAGCACGACCAGACTACGGCCCACCTGGATCGCGACGTAACTGATCGCGAAGACGAGGCCGCGCTCGCCGTAGGCGAGCGGCAGGCTTGCGGCCATCACCATGCCGATCACCATCACCGCAAACAGCAGCAGACGGACCTGGATGCGCTCGGGATCGAACCAGTTGGTGACCCAGCAGGTGTACTGCCAGCCGAGCCATACCGCGAACCACAGAACCAGCGTTTCGAGCGCGCCGAACGCGCTCAGATTATGCATCAGCCGATGCGAGAGTTGCGTGACGGCAAACGCGTAGATCAGGTCGAAAAACAGTTCGACGTTGGTGACGTGGGCCTCGTGCCCGTCGCGTTCGCGCAGGAAACGCGCGGAGGCACGGGTGAGCGTGTGGGCGGTGTCGCTGGACATGCTGTCGTTCCTTCTGGCGGGAGCGGGCAGGGTTCGATGGTTTTCATGCTGCGCGCCACTCGCGCGGGCGGCTGCAGGGCGCAGTAAGTCTCAGTAAGGCCCAGTCTGGCGCGGCCTGCGGCAGCGTACTGGTCAGACGCTACGTCTAGTGGTGCTTTTTCGCCTTGTCGGGATGATGGGCTGCCGGAGGCACAGGCGTGGGATGCGGCCGCTCGGTAGGATCGACGGCGATCGGGTCGCTCGCGGGGAAGGTTTCGTCGAGAGCTTCATCGAGACGGTCTTCAGCCGTTTGGGCGGGCGGCGGCGCGTGGGGCTTCGGCTTGGACATGTCCTGCTCCGCAAAGAGTGTCGAACAGTCAGGATAGCGCAAACCCGGCGCCGCGTTCCACGGCTTTTCTGCGGGCAGATACGCCGCACGAAACCACAAAACGTCACAAAAATGCTTGAAATTTAGGCTCTGTGAATCGTCTTGGGTGTGTCGCGAGAGACGGCCGGCATCGGTCGCATCCGGGCGGCTCAAAGACGAGGTGGCGCAGCTATGGAATCGAACGGATCGCGGCAGGCGCAACGCTTAAGTGCATTACATGTTGTGGAAGCGGAACTGGAGCACCTCGACTGGGCTACGCAGCAACCCATGCAGCGCATCTTGAACGCCGGCTATTGGCGCCGACGTGTGCTCGCGGTAAAAGCCGGATACGAACTGACGCACCAACAGGGGGTGCGTATCGAGCAGATCTTGCAGCGGCTGGGGAATTCGGCTCGATCGGCGGGCTGAAGCATCGGGCCCAGCGAGCCAGGCAGGCCAGCGAAGCCGGCCAATCAGGCGGGTCGATCAAACGGGTCAAGCAGACAGTTAATCAGGCGGACCAGCCGGCCCGCCTCTGCAACACGGCCTATTCCTGACCGTTGTTATTGCCGTTACCGTCGCCATTGCCCGTGCCGAACAGGCGCCGGCGGCGCGTGACGACCACCGGGCCGTCCGAAGGCGCCCGGTCCGTTGACGGCGTGCGCTCGGCTGGCGGCTGGGCGCCATACGATTCGCGCGGTTCACGCGGCTCGCGGTGTTCCCGCGGTTCGCGCGAGCCATGCGGGCCACGCGTGGTGTGCTCGCCGTGCGACGGCCGTCCGGCCCGCGGCGCGGGACGCGTGCCGGTGTCGAGCTGGATGGTCGAAATGGCGCGCTTATAGATGCCTTGCAGGCCTACCGGCGTGCGCAGCATCACCAGATATTGATCGAACGACTCAATACACCCTGTCAGGCGAATACCATTGACAAGATAGATCTCGACGCGCTTTCTTTCTTTGCGCGCTGCGTTCATGAAGTCGTTTTGCGGATGCGATTCTGCGGATGCCATGGACAAGTCAGGTAAGAAGGACAGTTGCTCGCCGCGATTCTACCCTTTTCAGGGAAAAGCGCGCGGGGGGAGCGTTCTCTGCGTCCACTATAACGGCTTGCGCGGATAGAAGCATCTGATAACTGACCCTCGTAACGTTGAGTTACGAATCTGGCGGGAGTCTGGCGGAGGAAGGCTGGCCCGGCTCCGGGCATCTCCGCCGCTCCATCGTGCGGCGCTTTATCTGTAAGAGGGCGGAATAAACGTGCTGCCGCGACGTTAACGTTGCATGGGCGACGTGTTCGACGGCGCCCTGCTCCGACTTAGCCCGCGTCCGGGCGGCCCCGCAGGCGGGCCCGTCTCGACGCACCGGCGGTCACGGCCCGCTGCGCCCGTCGCGTGGCAATTCAACGCATGACACACCGCAACATCCCGGCATCCGGCCGCAAACCGGCGCGGGGTCCAAAGCGGGTGTCGTCAGGAGACTGCATATGAAATTGTCCCAACTGGTTTCAACCGCGTGCGTCATCGTGGTGCTCGCGCTAACAGCCTTCGGCACCACGGCTTGTACGACAGCGGATTCGTCCGGCGGCGGAAGCACGAGCAGCACTGGCGGTTATTAACAGCCCGCGCGCGCCGTTCGCTGCGTGAAGTTCGAAGCGGAAGTGATTTCATGGCTCCCGCAGTTGCGCCGCTATGCGCGCGCACTGACGGGCGACACCGCATGGGCAGACGATCTGGTGCAGGACACCGCCGAACGCGCGTTGGCGCGCTGGGCGGCGTTCCGGCCGAACAGCAATCTGCGCGCATGGCTGTTGACGATCCTGCGGCATCTTTACATCGATCAGTTGCGGGTGCGCCGCGAGGTCACAGTCGATGAGGAAAGCGCGCCGTGGCGCGATCTCGTGGCGCCGCCCGGTGAAGTCGACGGGCTGGTGTTGCGCGATCTGCAACGAGCACTGTATCGTCTGCCGATCGAGCAGCGCGAGGTGCTGCTGCTCGTGTGCGTCGAGGAATTGACTTATCAGGAGGCGTCGATTGCGCTCGGCGTGCCGATTGGCACGGTGATGTCGCGCTTGTCCCGTGCCCGCGAGCACATGCGTGTGCTGCTGACCGAAGGGCCGGCGCGCATCCCCACGCCGCTGAAAGTTGTGAGGACGCCGTGATGAGCCAAGACGACCACGATTTCGCTCTTCCCGATTCGCTGAAACCGGCGGATTTGCGCGCGCTCTCGGCCTTCATCGACGGCGAGTTGCCGCAAGGCACGCGCGCGGCCGTTCTCGAGCATCTCGCCCAGGATCCGGAGGCGGCCGCCCAGGTAGAGGCCTGGCGATCGCAGAAGTCTGCCTTGCAGGCGTTGTGCGGTGGTGTCTCTCAGCGCGATGCGACCGATGGCCCGCCGTCGTTCGTGGTCGTGCGCGTGGCGCCGCCGTGGTGGCGCCGCATCAGTCTCGCGGCATGCTGGCTGGCTGTAGGCGCGGGCCTCGCGCTCGCGGTGGGACCGCTCGCGTCGCGCTTGCCGAGCGGTTGGATCGGTGCCCAGCCGATGAGCTTTGCCCGGCGCGCGGACGTCGCCTACGCGGTCTACACACCCGAACAGCGCCATCCGGTCGAGGTCGCGGCTAGCGAAGAACAACATCTGATCAGCTGGCTCTCGAAGCGGCTTAACCGGCCGCTCTCGGTACCGTCGCTGCAGGAGTACGGCTATTCGCTGGTGGGCGGCCGCCTGCTGCCGGGCGAAGCGGGGCCGGCGGCGCAATTCATGTACGAGAATTCGGACGGCGCGCGGCTCACGCTCTATGTGACCGGAATTACAGACGATGAAACTGCCTTCCGCCTGTTTCGCGAAGGCAACCGGCGCACGTTTTACTGGGTGAACAGCCACATGGGCTACGCGTTGTCGGGGCCGATCTCGGAGGGCAAACTGCGAGAGATCGCCATTGACGTGTGCGGCTCGCTCGGTGGCAAACCGTCGTCGTGGAAAGAATAGATCGGAGCGGCAAGAACGCCGCCCGACACCCAGCGGCAACGCATGCTGAAACATGATGTAACGCAACTGGGCCGCGTGCCTGGCGCATCATCGGAATAGCGTTGTTCGGCATTTCGTTTACTCATTGCAAGCCCATGTTAATGCGGCTTCTGCTTCTGCCGCTCGCGCGGTTTTGAGCAGACAGCCGCATGGGCGGATGCGAGGCGAAACGACGTGGTCTTTACGGCGACGGCCGCGAGTGCGGACGCAACACCGAAGCGTCGGGACAGGACGGAATCATGCGTTATATCAAAGGACGTTGGGCAGTATTAGCCTTGTGTGTCGCGTGTGCGGGGCCGGTAGCAGCGCAATCCAGTGAGGACGGGCCGCCGTGCCAGACGGTCGCGGGTCAGGCCGAAATCAATGGCGCCATGCAGCAGATCACCGGGCTCGCGTGCCAGCAGCCGGATGGCACCTGGCAGATCGTGCAGGGCGATGACAATCCTGTCGCGCTGTATCCGACGGGGCTCTATCCGTACTACGATCCGTGGTATTGGAGCGGCGTCGTGACGGTCGGATTCGGTGGGCCGTTTATTTTCGTCGACCGGTTTCATCACCGCTTTGCGCTGAATCATATTCACTTCAGCAGGGTGGGATTCGCGGGCGGCAGGCCGGCCGGCGGCTGGCACGGCGGCGGTGGCATGCATGGCGGTTGGGGCGGCGGAGGTGGGATGCGCCGGTAGTGACAGTGAAGGAGGCGTTTTGACACGCATTTTGCCGCCTAATATCGCGGAAGCCCAGTTCGACCGGGCACTTGCCGAATGGACGGCGATTGTCGGCGAGGAGAACATCGTGTCCTCCGGGATCGACCTCGCGTCGTATCGCGATCCGTTCGCGCCCGGTCAGGCTGCGGCGTTCTCCGCGTCCGCCGCGCTGCGGCCGGATTCGGTCGAAGCGATCCAGGCCATTCTGCGCATTGCGACGCACTACCGCATTCCGCTATGGACCGTGTCCACCGGCCGCAACTTTGCCTATGGCGGCGCCGCGCCGCGGCTGACGGGCTCAGTAGTGCTTGACCTGCAGCGGATGAACCGCATTATTGAGGTCAACGAAACGCTGGCGTACGCGCTCGTCGAGCCGGGCGTCAGCTACTTCGATCTGTACGCCTGGTTGCGCAGTAAGGGCTATCGGCTGTGGGTCGATCCGCCGGCAGCCGGTTGGGGCAGCGTGATCGGCAATACACTGGAACGCGGCTTCGGCTACACGCCATACGGCGATCACGCCGCCACCCAGTGTGGCATGGAGATCGTGCTGGCTAACGGCGATGTCGTGCGCACGGGGATGGGAGGGATCGACATCGGCACGTCCTGGCAGACCTATCAGCCGGGCTACGGGCCGTCGTTCGACGCGATGTTCATGCAGTCCAACTACGGCGTGGTCACGAAGATGGGCGTGTGGTTGATGCCTGCGCCGCCCGCTTACCTGCTCGGCGAAATCCAGTTTCAACATGAGCAGGACCTCGAAACGATTGTCGAGATACTGCGGCCGCTGCGGCTCGCCGAGACGATTCGCAATAACGCCGTGATCGAAGGCGGGTTGCGCCGCGCGGCCGGTATCACGTCGAGGGCGCAGTGGTACGACGGCCCCGGCGCGATGCCGGAAAGCGCGCTTGCGGCGATGCTCGAGCACCTGAAGGTTGGCCGGTGGAATCTGCACTTCGCGCTGTACGGCACACCGGAGGTGATCGACGCGCAGTATGCGCTTGTGAAGCGTGCCTTCGCACAGGTGCCGCAGGCCCGCTTTCTGGCGAGCCGCTATAGCGGAGATGTGCAGCCGTCCGGCGGAGGCGATCGCAACCTGGCCGGCATTCCCGCGATGACCGCGTTCCGCATGCTCGACTGGCGCGGCGGCGCGGGTGCGCATGTGGACTTCTCGCCGATATGTCCCGCGACCGGGCGCGATGCGATGCGTCAGTACACGATGGCGAAGGCGCGAGCGACCGAATACGGCTTCGATTACTACGGTGGCTTCACGGTGGGCACGCGCCATTTGCACCATATTTTTGCCGCAATCTTCGACCGCGACGACGCGCAGCAGGCGGGCCTCGCGGGCGATCTGCTGCGTGTGCTGATCAGCGACGCGCGCGCGGCCGGATACGGTGAATATCGGACGCATCTCGCGTATATGGATTTTGCAGCGGCGCAGTACAACTTTAACGATGGCGCCTTGCTGCGTTTGTCGGAAACGATCAAGGACGCGCTCGATCCAGCCGGTATTCTTTCGCCCGGCAAACAGGGCGTGTGGCCGGCGGCGTGGCGTGACCGGCGGGGTTATACGTGATGGACAGATGTCAGGCAAAGGCGCACCGGCGCAACGGCATAACGGCGGACGCGATGAAGGCTTACGCCTGAGTGGATCAGACAGGTACGAACGATGGACAGGCGCACATTCCTGATGACCGGCGCGTGGCTCTCGGCGACAGGTTGTGCCTGGCCGTGGATGGCTCGTGCAGCCAGCGCACACACCACAGTCGCGGTAGTGGATGCCAGCCTCGTGGAGGCGCGAGCGTTCTCAGTCGATGCGAGGCGCGGCGCGATGCCGGTCTTCGAAACCGGCGACGACATCAGCATGCTCTGGTACACGACGCTGGCGCCGCGGCTCGCTGCGACGCCAGGC
>Ga0302313_10000919_pt1 | contig 23608 bp, 8 predicted proteins | sample III_Palsa_N2_2_FD_200454 | JGI IMG/M metagenome (GOLD analysis project Ga0302313, IMG submission 200454) | Peat permafrost microbial communities from Stordalen Mire near Abisko, Sweden - III_Palsa_N2_2 | ecosystem: Environmental > Terrestrial > Soil > Palsa > Peat permafrost | place: Sweden...
CGCCGTACGCACCGCTCTTATCGGTCAGATCGATCCAGTAATGCGAGCCGACTTCAAATTGACGGTCGAAAGCGGTCGGCCGCTGCACAGTACCGATCTCCCAGTTGTAAGTGGCCATTGGGTTGGCCGCCGAAAGCGGAAAGACAGCTTTGAGATTCCCAGAGAGGGTTCGCCAGTCGACGACGTCGTTGAACTCAATGCGATTGCCGGCATCGCCTGCCGAGAGACGAACAGTTTGCACAAACCTGGATCCTTCCGTCTCACGCGAAACCTCAATAGCAACGCGCGCTGGGCCATTCTCGACGATGCGCACCTTGGCCGGGCCGCTTACATAGTCGCGCGGCGTGGCCTGCTCCTGATCGAAATCCATGTTCCACGCCGGCCATTGCCGCGGCGCGTCGTTAGAGATGGCCAGCCGTACCGGCGCGGAGAGAAGCTCTCTGTTAAGTGACTTGTCGAAGATGCTGCTGACGTCTCCATTGGCATTGAGCACAACACGGTAGCGCACATTTTCAAGCGACGATTTCGTGACCTTGAGCGTCGTCGAAGGCTCGACTGTAGCAGCAGCGCGGATTTCGTAGACCGCGTATCCAAGAGACGGCGTCTTGGCCACAAAGAGCACCTTGCCGTTTTCGATCTGTGCGGGAACTTCCTTGCCAGCGGGATCGACGACCGTCACAGCCTTCGGAGTTCCATCGGGAAAGGGAACATTAGCCGTGACGATGTCTTCACGCGCAATATTGAGCGAATTGTAGACGACCACGGGAATGCCCTTGGTCTCCGTATTCAACGCCGACGCCACTGCTTCCGTTGCGCTGGTGAGCACGTCGGCGAACTGGTTCATCGCAATCACATCGTCGTTCCAGACAAATTCATAGGCGCGAGGATTCGCCGTGCCTGCGGCCGTGTCGTGAAACTGGCCCGCCAGAACCAACGTCCACGCATCGTTCAGGCGCTGTTGGGGATAAGGCTGTCCACCCATCCATGCCGCGGCCACCGAGGCCTTCTCCGCGTCATCGGCGAGGATCTCGTTCTCACGGTTCCAGCGTTTGTGATAGGCCTCCGAAGTCAGCGAACCGGCGGAGTGATTAATCAGCTCGAGATCGCCTTTGTAACGCGGCAGCTTCGAGGTCATATCAGGCTTGATGTCGTCAAACATCTGGTCAGACTTCGACGCAAGGACCCGCACAGGACCATCACCCACACGGACCGGAGCGCCGTTCGCGTAATCCGAGGGAAGTTTGGTTGCGTGGGAGCCGGAAGGATCGTTCGCAGGCGGCAAAACTATCGTTCCCCGCGTGACTAACGCTTCAAGGAACTTGACCGATTCTTCGTCAGTAGCGCCGCCAATATCCCCGGTGCCGATGTAGTGATAGTCCGCATAGACTCCACTCACTTTGCCGTCAAGATTGATACGCGAAACCCAATCCGTTATACCGCTGCTCGCCCCGAAGACCGCCGAAGACTTCGCTCCTTCCGGAAGCGGAGGTGGCACCTTGCTGAGGTCGTAGCGAATTCCACCAACATATTCGAGCGGGTTCAGAGCTGCGATGATCGTTTCACCGTCCGGCCCTTCCCAAAGGCCGACGTTGAAAGGAATACCGTCAGGCGTCTGTTCGGGTGAGTTCGGTCCTCCAACATGCGGCGCAGGCTGCCAATCTGTGCCTAGCTTCTGCGTAGAAAACCCTTTGAGTCCCGCATGCGCAATGATCGTAGGCAGCGAGGCTGGAAATCCAAAGCAATCGGGGAGCATGTATTCATTACTGGCTTTACCGAATTCCTTCCGGAAGTAGGTATTGCCATAGAGAATCTGCCGGATGATCGATTCAGCGCTGGGAAGATTGACATCGCTTTCTTCCACTGAAGAACCCGCGGGAAACCATCTGTCTTCGGCGATGTACCGCTTCATGCGTTCGTAATCCGCCGGGTAATACTCCTTCATCAACCGGTATCGGTTCGACCCGGTCCAGTTGATGACATAGTGCGGATACTTATCGATGTAGTAGAAATTGACCTTCAGGGTCTTCAGAAGATACTCGCTGATCGTCTGCGGAAAATCCCAGCGCCATTGTGTGTCGAGGTGCGCGTATGGAACCACATACAGGGTGGGCTGTTTTGTAATGTCCGGTGGTTTCGGGGTTTGGGCTCGAGCGGTGAATGCCATCCCTGCAACAACCATCGGCCAAAAACACTTCCACGAATTCAACATATCTGTCTTTCTCCCCCACGTCTTCACTGTTAATCCAAAGATGCAATCACACCAGGTCTGGACATCCAGACTGACTGCTTCATAACGCCGTTGTGTCACCAATCGAATCAGGCGATCCTAATGATCGTCATATCGGTTTTGTTATTCCTTCGTAGGGTCACAGAATTCTGTTTCGGGACGAGCTCGCATGAAATCACGCGACCGACGATGCCAGAAAATCCCCGTGCCAAGGCGTCCCGTTTTGTCGAAGCGCAACGGCAAGCAGGGTGTAGTAGTTGTCAACGAGGAAACCTTCATAGCCCATCGCAGTTCCGTCCCAGCGCCGCCAGTCGTTCGAACGCCCCTTCGCATCGCGGCCTTCAAATCCACCCTTGCCATATTCGTCGAGCATGGCGAAGAGAATTCGGTCCGCTTCCTCCCGGCGGCCAAGATCGTAGAGCGCGGCAAGTGTGAAGAATGCAAAACAGCCAGTAGCTCCGCCGTTCTCGTAGTTTTGAAAGCCGTCGGAATTATCCGGCAATACGCCTCCTCCAAAGTGGCCATCAGGAGCCTTGTGTACATAGTCCTTAAGGGCAACAGTGATCAGGTTGCCAGGCAATCCCATGTTGAACTTGTCGTAACCAACTTCTTTCATCTTCGCGAGCAGCTTGTCCATAATGGCGTTCGCTTGAGGCTTCGTCACCAGACCGTAATGGATGGCGATCCCATTGACCCACAAGAAGTAGTAGTCATGTAGTTGGCCGTCGGCGCTGCGCCAACCACCGAGAACGCCGGTTGCTGGATTGTAGAAACGCGGGTAATAAGCGCTGCGCAGTTTTTCTGCGGCGGCTTGATACCGTGCTGCATCGGAGGACTTGTTCAGCTTTGCTGCCATTCCAGCCAAATCTCGAAGGGCACGATAGGCAAGCGCGTTTCCGTAGGCATCTTCATGCCCGAACCCGATCGTGTCCCACCAGTTCGACGGCCTGACCATGGGAAAACCGTTCGGCCATATCCCCGAGTTGCCGCTGATGCCGTACTTGAACAAACCGTTACCGTCAGTATCAGTGGCCATCATGGACTCAGCCCAACCGCGGATACCGTCATAGTTTGAAGCGAGCCATTGATCGTTGCCGCCGGCACGCGAACAGTTGCCTGCCGCAATCAGCAGCGACGGAAACGTATCCGAGGACGCAGTCGGAAAATTGCCAGGCATGGGCAGCCCATAGGCTGTTCCACCGTCCAAAACCCTATCCAGCGTCGCGCGCACCAGATCGAGAGCCCCCAGGCCATCGGCCAACTGGGGAGTCAATGCGGCTATATCGGCATATTCGTAGTAACAGAAGGCGCAGGACGTACTAGCAGTGTTATTCGCCAGGCCTCCATATGCTGGATTCATTTGCAGGATGTTCAGCCAGTTTCGGCGGAACGCATCGAAACGGACATCATCGGCGATTCCAGGCAAATCGGGATAGATCGCCGTTACATCCAGCGTGTAGACCACTCGCTTATGCTCGAATGTCGCGCCTGGAAACGTGAGCGTTACATTGGGCTGGTGCCAGGTCGACTGGTAGGTCAATCCGATATCCGGAACATTAGTCGTGATGCGCACAGAGCCCTGCCCCGGAAAGTGCAGGAGCGCAGGGAGTGCCACCAGATTGCTCTTCCGAACAACGCCAAGCAGAGTAGTGTGAACCTGCGGCAGGATGAAATGAAAGAGCATCGGAACGGGATCGAAGATCGGTGACCATTCCGATGTAAGCACGATCCTCTTACTGGAAAACTCGACCGTCCACTCCGGGACAGTATCGTTCTCAACTATATTCGAACGGTATTCAACACGAAGATCTTTACCGGATGTAAAGCTCGACGATTTGAATCCGGCAGTCGGACTCTTAGCGCTCACACTATTGGGGCCGCGCCGGCCTTTTCCCAACCCATCGACACTAAGAGCGATAAACTCCGGTGCATCCTTGGACAGCTCCGCCGATATGCTGTCCGACGTGAAGCGAAATCCAATCGCGTCAGTTGCGTTCGGCTCATCTGCTAGAGCCGCACCTTTAAAAAGCGACGGGGCGAGTATCCAAGCTGCCGCGCTGGTGATTGCCGACTTCAGAAAATTTCTACGTCCACTCATTCTTCTCATCCTTCTCTGCGGTCTCCATTCTGGAGTTTCGGAAGCCATCCGATAACGCCACTACTACTGGGACAACTTGAACTGAAAACTGTTCCCACCCCACCACCACGCGGCTGCCGCAAATCCCGCACTCGACTGCAATAAAAATGTCCGTCTCTTCATTTGTGTTCCTTCGCTTATTTCGGCGTGGTTCCTGCTGCCGGAGCGGGCCCGGAAGCAGGGACCTGTACAGGAGCCGGCGGTAGTTTGGCCGCCGCAGCGACGGGAAGTTCTAAAGCGCCAACATGATCCGCTATCTCGTCGTAGAGGCCCAGTCGAAGATAGTATTCGCCTTTGACCGGGACGCTGACTTGTTGGCGATAACCGAGCGGCTTTTTGAGAAAGGCAGCATATTTCTCGGGTGAGAAGCTGGCATTGATATCGTTCATCTGCATATTGACGAGCTTGCCATCGGAGTCGTAGACGAAGGTCAGAAACTCCGCCTCACAATGATGCTGCCCATCCGGCAGCACATCGCAGGTCAGATCTTTGGGATTTACGGCGAAGGTGCTGGTATAGCGGTGGTACGGTCCGGATGTTTTGGGGTCGATCTGGTTCCCCGGCGCCAGCAGTGATTCGGTGTCCGTGTTCGTAGGACGAACGTCGGCGACGAACACCAGCTCTTGAGGCGCCGGCGCGCCGTGCAACATAGCCGCACGAACGGGGTTGTAGTTATTCGTAGTGCTCTGAGCATCTTGTGCTGCATCATGATGCTTGGAAGTGGCGGGCTCATCGGTAAAGTAACCACGGCGATAGGCCAGTTTTGCCCCTGGGTGATTGAGTTTGATTTCGATCTTTCTGAATTCGCCCTTCTCATCGCGGTTCGTTGGCGTATACGCGAGCATGTAGTAATTGGAGCCGGCTTCAATGGCTTTGCTCACGGCGCCCTTCAAATCATTCGTATTGATAAAAGCTTTGCCGCCTGTGTCCTCGGCCATCGTATTCATGGTGTTGTGTTCGTTGTCGATCTGCTTGTAGAAGGCGTTGTCGGATGCGATCGGATTTTTCAAATTGATATGGGTCGTGTTAGATGCATTCATCGCGGGATTTACCATCAGCTCTCTCGCATCGATGGGATAGACGGCGACCTGGCTGCGCGTAAGCAGGTTTACCGTGTCTCGGTACTCGTCCTCTGCTGTTGCCATTGCGGCAAACGGGTCTTGCTGGTCTCCGTCAGGCATGATGTTGATAGGGAAAGCGCCGGAGAACCAGATGAGATTCTTACGTCCAGGCAGGGTGCTCAGGTAGCGCGCCAGTTGGTTGAAAGCGTCCAGCGTATAACGCGCACGAAGCATGGTCTGGAAGGACTCTTGCTGAGCATCGAACTCCTGCAATGCGGACATTATTGTGGCGTTATCCGGAGTATCGCTCATGATGGCATCACTGGTATTGGCCAGAGTATCCATACCCAGGTTATTGCTGTCAGACCCGCTGTTCAGCAGGGGCGATCCGACTTCACTGCCCTTCTTGCTCGACACAAGCTTGCGCAGCAACTCTGGATCAGAAGTGAACCCCTGCAACATCTTGAGCTGCGTTGAGAGTCCAAAAATTGCTATGCGTGCGCCGGCCGGGGCCTCCCTCAAATATTTAAGGATCTGGTCCCTGACCTGCTGCTGCGCATCCATCGGCGTGTTCAGCTTGTCGAGCAAAAGAATATTGAGCGCGCCAGTGACGGGCACAACAGAGTAATTCGTGAATTTGCCGGGAGGAAGCTTGGGCAACGGTTGCACCGTCACCGGCGCGTCCGATGTGTGCTCTTCAAATATCTTGATCTTTTGGGGATGGCCGTCTTCCAACAGCGTGAAATCGGATGCTGCCAGATGATGGATAGGTTCCTGCTTTGAATCGGTCACCACCACATCTGTAACCACAAGTTTTGAAGAAGTATGAATGGTGGTAGTGGGCTCTGTCGATGCCGTCTGACCCGCCGCAGACATCGAAGTGCAAACGAAACCAGCAAGCAAGCAGCAATTAAGGAAGCGCAACATAACAGGACCCCTCTTCACCAACAAAATGCACCATCTGTGGATACGGATCGATGTGGTGCTCCTGAAATCGATTCGGAATGGAAGGGTTGGCCCCTCCAATGTTCAGCGATTGAAACTGCGGAGACAGAAAAGCAGGCCCGATCGAAACCGGACCTGCTCCTTTGAAAGTTAGAACGTCAGGCGCCCCGTAAACTGCACCTGGCGCCCAGCATTATAGGACGAGGCTCCAGGGGTGCTACCCGCTTCGTACTTCTCTATACCAGAGGTGGGATCGGGAGCGGTAAAGCCCTGATGGTTCAGGAAGTTGAAGATATCTGCCTTGAATTGGAAATACATGCTTCCCTTGATGGGGAATTTTTTGAAAAGCGATATGTCGCTCTCCCAGTTCCTGGGCCCCTGGATGATGGTCTTCCAAAAGGGATTGCCGGGCCCCGGCTCGGTGAAAGACTCGTTTTCCGATCCCCCGCTACCGCCGTTCAGGCCGGAGCCGGTCACAGTTACCTCGTTCGTACCGTAGTACGTGGTTTTCGGAAGATTATCAATCGGCGCCTGATAGGGAACGTAGTCGCTCGGAAGCCCGGAAATACACTGCTGGGGGCAATACTGGCTGCCTGCTATATTTGTGGGAGCAATATACCCGTTGAACCAGAGATACTCTTTATAGCAGTTCCCGCTGGTGCAATCCGTGATCGGCACCTTGTGCTTGTAGAGCTTGATCTTGCTGACCGCGCCCCAGTTTGTTGCGGTCGGCGAGAAGATAGACGACACCATGTGTCCAACGCCCGCAATTTGATAGCCGCCGATGAGTTCATCCACCCACCGTTTGGGGTTGCCGAAGAACCTCTTTCCATGCCCGAAGGGCATGTCGACGATGTAGTTGAATGCGAGGTGCTCCGGCGCGGTACCAGTATCACGTTTGTACTCTTGCCATACATCCAGCTTATGCCATTCGTACCAAGGTGCAACGCCCGTTGGAACGCTTGGGGGAGCCACGATGGGGCCGATCACGCCGTTACTTCCGGCGGGAACACCCATTGTGACATTCGGGCTCTGTATCGATCCAAGGAAGTTCTCCCATGGATAGACCACACTATCGCGAGTCGAATTGCCGCCCACGCGGAACGCCTTCGAGTAGACGTAGAATATCTGGAAACCGAACCCATGGTGATACAAACGCTGGAAGTTGATTTGCAACTGGTTGTCGTTGGAAAAGCCCGTCCTTTCGACATAGTCGACCGAGCCATACACTGTGTTGTCCCATGAACCTCTTGAGGTTGTTTCATAGGTGGGCAAGCCGATCGTTGTGCCAACAGGCACATCTTCGTTCATCTGCATCTGCCAGACAGGAGTCGAGGCGGGAGCATTCAAATTGAACTCATGGGCGAGAAAGGAACCATGTGTCCACACGTGGCTTACTCGCAACACCGAATTCCATGGGAGGGGCTGCTCAACCGTAGTGTTGAACTCGGTGACCATGTTGGTTTTGAAATCCGGATTGAAAAACGTCTCTCCGGTAAAGCCCGGCAAGATACCGGTAGTCGCACTTGCAGCCGTACTCACTACATTGGATGAGTTCTCTCCCATGAAAATCGTCTGCGGGTTGCGCAGCAGGTATGCTGACTCGCCACCCGGCGCCTGGGTCGCGTTCTCATAGTTCTGCCCATACTGATACGTGAACGGCAATGCCGTCGGCCCTGGGTTTGCGTTGCGCGTCGGCTCGGGATACATATATCTGCCGTACGCTCCGCGGAGTATGGTGCCCCACCTGTTCTCGAACGGCTGCCACGCATAACCTACGCGCGGGCTGAAGTCGAGAAGTGCATTCTTGTAGAGGGCGCTGGGCATTCCGGCCTGTTGCGCGGTTTCGAAGTTCACGCCAATTGCTTCCATATTGTTGACGAGCGGCTGGGTCGTGTACCCGAGCTTGATCAGGTTTGGGATGGAGTTCCCAAGGACTATCGCGTGGTTCTGGATGTCAAGTGCATCGTTCACGCCATCTCTGGTCTCCCGGGCTGGATGCGCTTCATAGCGCAGTCCCAAGTTGAGAGTGAGGCTGCGGGCTATGTGCCAGTTGTCCTGGAAGTAGGAATCAAGCTCCTGATCGCGGAACCAGCTCGGCGGCGGTTGCAACTGTACGTAGTACACGGCTGAGGAGCCGAGGAAGAAATCTGCGTCACTGCGGCCTGCCGCGGGGTAGCTCCCACCCTGGTTTCCCGAGGATGTATCGTAAAGACCGGTGGAGTACGGTCCAAAGACCTCCTCATCCGCATGGCGATCGTTCAGATAATAGAGCCGCTCATGGTGGTAGCGGCCACCAAAAAACATCTGGTGGGTACCAAACGTCTTGGTCAAGTTCTCGTCGATCTGCGTGATGTTCTGGTTTGACTGGTAGTTGAACATCGTGCCGTTGTAGGGCGTGACTAACCCCGACAGGATCGGGAAGCCGGGTTCGCCAAAGTTGTTCGGCAGTCCCATCATCTGTTCATAATCCAGGTTGGGATTGCCGCCCCCGCCTACATATTGCATAAACCACTGGTTGCTCAAAATCGTCTCGGAAAAGAAGCTTGGCGAAAAGATATGCGTATACCCGAGCGCCGCGCCGAAATTCGAGACCGGGATGTCCTGATATCCGGTGGCCCCAGCCGGAAAGCCATCGGCCGCAATCGTCGCAGGTGCTGTAGTTCCGGTTCGGAGGGAGCGAGCTATCTGGTTGTTGGACGTGTAGCGCAGGTAAACCTTGTTGTTCTCATTGAAGTTCTGATCCAGACGAAACGTGATCGTTGGCACAACGACGTAGTAGACGTCTGGTGACTGGTAATTCCCATTTCCGTCTCCCGCCGTTCCTATGAAGGGACTGTTGGTGTTGGTGGGCAGCGGCGTGATATCGAAAATTTGCTTGGCTGTGGGGCTCAAGCGGCTTAGCGGAATCTGATTGCTAAGCCCGTTGATCGTGGGAAACGCCGTACGGCAGGCCGTGTCGGCGAGTATTTGTGTGGCCGGGGGTTGGCCGGCGGGGGGTTTGCCGAGTACGGGTGTTACACACGCCGTGTTGTTCGCCGTGGTCTGTGGATCGTAGATCGTCAACGGATCGTCGTTGGAGTCGGTAAGGCCGCTGAAATCACCGTTTCTCATCGCCGCCGTTGGCACCCTGACCTGGCTGAACGTAGTGGAAGCCAGCGAGTATCGCTCGAAGGCAAAGAACCAGAAGCTCTTGTCCTTGCCGCTATAGATGTGAGGCAGGACGATGGGTCCGCCCGCGGACAAACCAAACTCATTTCGCACATACGGCGGCGCGACCTGATTGCTCGGATCGTTTCTTGTCTTCGCGATACCCCAGGCGTTATTGACAGCCGTCTCGAAAAGGGTGCCATGTATGCTGTTCGTTCCGGACTTCGTGGTGATCACTGCCGTGCCCGGTGTCGCGAATTGAGCACTGGCGTTGCTCAACTTGATGCTGACCTGCTGGATCGAATCCGGATCGGGCAGCGTCGACTGGCCTGAATTTTGTTCGCCGCCAAAGTTGCGGTTCGTCAGGGTAACACCGTCAGCCACATACGTGAGCGCACCTTCCATGAGGCCATTGGCGCGTTGGCCTTCGTCACCATTGCCGGGCGTTGTGCTGGGTGCGTTGGAATTGGGAGGAGCGTCGAAACCCGGCGTCGTGTCGTAGGCCATTGTCAGCAGCTCCCGCGTGTTCTGCGGGATCTCCTGCAGCCTGGCCGCATCCAGCGTGGAAGAGATCGTTCCATCCTCCTTGTCGGTCAACTGCATGGCGTCCGCGGTGACAGTCACCGTTTGTGTTTCCGCACCGGCGGTCATGGTGGGACTGATGACACCCGTCTGGGACCCCTGAAGGTCGATGGTTCGCTGGTAGGTCTTCATACCGGGCGCGGTGATCGTCACGACATAGGTGCCGGCAAAGAGGTCCGGTACCTGGTAGAAGCCCGCCTTATTCGCTTTCGTGTCTTCCGCGACCCCCGTGGCCTTATTGACGATGTGAATCGTTGCCTCGGGTATAACCGCACCGGTTGAGTCGCTAACCGTTCCCTGGATCGAGCCGGCACCGCTCTGGGCGAGAGCAGCCGGGGCAGCAAACACTCCGGCCAACATTATTAAAAAGAACATTCCTGTGTAGTTTGCAAATCTCTTCCAGCAAAGCTTTCGGTCACTCATTGATGTCTCCAAGAAATTTTCTGCCGCCGTCATTTGGGCGGTATTCATGTGTTTTCGGCTGACGCGCTAGGGTTTGGCTATTGAACGGTAAGCGTCATTTGCAGGCTCTCCGGGACCGAAGTCGGCGAAGCGCCGACCGGCGCATTGACCGCCAAACTGCTGCCCGCACCGGTGACGAAGAACTGCGATGAAGCCGGCGAGGAAGAGGGCGAACTGCAGCCGGAGAACATGCTCAGCCCGACGGCACTGACCACGATCCACACGAGCATCTGCAAGCGACGGCGTTTTCTGAGCCCGAAAAGGCACAGCACACCCGCGAGCACTGTCGTTGGCAACATCGGACCTGGACCTCGGCGGAGACCTACCACCGGAGGCACAGTGATCGTAAGCGTGGTGGTAGTGGTCCCGAGGGCATTCACGGATACGGTCGTTGGATTGAATAGGCATGCCGCGCCGATGGGGAGGTACCAGGAGCAGCCTAAGGTGACCGTTCCGTTGAAAGCCGCATTAGCCGTTATGGTGAGCGTGGTCGTCGCGCTTCCATTTCGCGATGCCATCAGTGTCGTGTTCGCGTCAGTGATAGTGAAGGCAGGTGGCGGCAAGTTGATGACGTATGTTGCCGACCCAACCAAGCCGGGCGCATACGTGTTCGCGGTCGTGGCGATCGCGATGGCGTTGATTGTTTCGCTGGCCGGTACGACGACCGGGGCGGTGTAGAGGGTGGAGCTACTGGTCGGGGTTGAGCCGTCCGTGGTGTAGTGGATCGCCACGCCCGGCGAGGCATCGGAGATGCTTACCGACTGCACGGTGACATACGTTCCCGATGCCGGCGAGAAAGTAGGAGTAGCGGCGAGCGGCAGAATATGGATGGTATAGGTGGCCGATGCAACCGTACTGGCCGCATAGTTCGTGGCCGTGGCGATGGCAGTGATGGTCTCTGTAACACCTACACTGATCGGGCCGGTGTAAAGCGTGGAACTGGTGGTCGGGGTCGAACCGTCCGTGGTGTAGTAGATGGACGCGCCGGGCGTGACACTGGTGAGGCTTACTGTTTGCACGGAGGTGTAGGTCCCCGTTGGCTCTGAGAAGGTCACCGGCGCTGCTGGCGGGGCGGTTGTAGTCGGAACCAGCAGATAGGCGGTTGTCGGAGGCACACTTATCATGAGCTGCCCGCCGGTCACCGCGATCACCTGCTCCACACCGCCGGCCCACGTGCCGTTTGTGGTGATGGAGGCACCACCCAGAGTGATGATTGGGGCGCCGGTCGACGTATAGCTATTTGCTTCGAAGAGGCTTGGCGCCGTCAGACTGATCAACTCGACGTACGACACTGTCGATCCCATGTTGAGAGTTGCCGTCACCGTGTCATTTACTTCCTTGTTGATCAGAACTGCGGTGGTCGGTCCGCTCGTGCTCTGGATTCCGTAGGCCGAGAAGTTGGCCGCAGGCGTCGTCGGGCTCAACGTCACGGTGGCAGCAACCACGTTACCGCCCTTCGGAATCATCGAGAACATCTTCATCGCATAAAATTCGGGACCGACGTTCGTAACTTGCAATGTCGTGGTGTCGTTATTAATCGGCGAATAGGGACTATTGCCGCCGCCATGGAAATTGACGCCCTGAACGCCGTACTGCGCCGATGTGAGCATGAAATCTAGCGCCCAGAGCGCCGACCCGAATGCATTGCTAATGCCCAGCGTGCCTCCGGCCGAAATCGTTCCAGCTTCAGTGATGCGGGATCCCAGGGTCTGGCGCCCCACCGCTTGACTGGCGATCTCATTCGCGATGTTGTTCAGGGTTTGGTTGGGATAGGCCAGTACCCCTTGCATGGTTTCGGTCGTGCCGATGTAGAAATGCTGTGTCAGCAGCGAAGCCACGCCTGACTCGGCGGTCGAGAAAGGCTGTGTGAACCCAGTAAATTCGGTTGCGTCCGTGTTGCCTTGGTCAGGCCCATCAATCATCCAGCCGCCAGTACCGGTTCCTTGGTCCCAACCCGGGACGGCAGCCACACCAGCTTCTATTGGTTGCCACGCGCCAAGGTAAGTAGTGACGTCTGGTTCATAAGCTTCCGGTTCGTTCCCAATTTCAAAGCCGTACAACCTGGATTTCAGATCACCCGAAACATACGTCGCTTCATCGGCAGCATTCGCGGGAGTGTTGTACGGAAGATTGATGCCGTAAATCGTGGTCCACCCCGAAGGCAACGCGTTCATAAATTGAGTAAACGAATCCACGATGGCGGGAGTCATCGGCGCAACGGCAGGTGCTGAACCTGTCGATATGCCTTTCCATGCAATTTGGTCCGAGGTTCCGCCACCAATGCGCAGAACGGCGGGGCTTATTAAGCCAAACAGATTGACCAGCGGAGTGTTCGTCGAGCTGAACAAACCGTTGGTCACGCTCTCTTTCTCATAGCTCAACCCAACGAAGGCGGGGTTGAGTGGCTTTCCGGTAGCAGCAAAACTGACCGCCGCGGTAACTGGGTTCGTGGTTTGCGTTCCTGTGGCCGTAAGCGTGATCGAGTTCCACACGATATCTTTGTACGCAGGGGCTGTAGTTGGGGTCGCAGTTAAGATGCCCTGGGTGAGTCCTACAGCGGTGATCGTCGGGTTCGTGGCGTATGTGTAGACGCCAGCGCTGCTCGTGTTCGCTGTGACGGCTGCCTTGCCATCTACTGAGCAGGTGGCCTTCCATTGAGCGCCGGTTGTATCCAGCGTGAACACCATCGTGTGTTGTTTATACGAGGCGGCTGGAACGATTGTTGCTACCGTTCCGATCGTATTCGTTGTATTTGGCCCACCAAACCACTGAAGGCCCCCACTGCTCGCGGTCAGAATGCCCCAGTTAGTACCGTTCACGCTGCTCGTAGTAAATCGTCCATCTGTGGCGGCAGGACTTGCAACAGGGACGTAGGAATAATTCTGCGCAAAACCTGCGCCAATCCAACTGCCAGGATATCCAGTGAATGTCATTGAAACTGTCAGGGTGTACACGTAGCCGTTCTCAGGCGTAAACGGCAGTACAACGCTATCTCCGTCAGGGCCGTTCCAACTCCCGTTGGCATACAGCATATTGGTGGGCTGGTTGAGATTGAGCGCGTCACGCCAGATTGCAGAGCTGGCACCCCCTGCAAAAGGCACGGCCGTCGTGGGTGCTGTCTGGTTGAGGCTCGTTGCCCCACCATTAAACGTCTGCGAGTAGATGGTGGTGGTGGTCTGAGCATGTCCCAGCGAACAAAGGAACAAAGGAAGAGTCACTGCCAGCGCCAGGTTCCTCAAATTCGCAAATTTTTTCCAGCAAAGCTTTCGGTCACTCATTGGTGTCTCCGCGAAATTTTCTGCCGCTGTCATTTGAGCGGTATTCATGTGCTTTCGTATTCCGGTCAACTCATAAGAGGCCGCGCCTGGAATATCTTTCAAAACAATTTGCATTAATGGGGTATCCATGAGGCGCGAGTATTTGCGCTCCCGCTAACCGCTGGCAAGTAAATTTACTGAAAAAGACTGAGGGGGATAAACTTGTATCGTCAGAGAGCCGTCTCGGGACGGAGACGACGGAGTTGCGAGAGGGCCGTGGGCCGCCATCGTAGCTTGGAGTTGGTTGAGTCGGTTTCTGAAGGGCTGGCTGAAACCCCCAGCCGTTGCAAGGCAATGGGATACCCCTCCGTCCCATTTATCCCGCTATGGCATCGACTTTTGCATCAGGCAAAGAGGAAGCGTTCCGGACGGACACCCTGTAGTGCGTCTTGCCGATTAACAGCGCGGTTTTCGGGACGATAAGACCGGTTTCTTACTGTTAGAAGAAGAGGTTGCGCTGCGTGATAAGATTGTGCCGCTTAAGAAAGTAGTAGAAATCGATGGTTATGCTGGCATCGCTTCCGCAGCCAAAGACAGAGGCACCTGATTCCGAACTCTGCTGGGCTCTGGTGGAACGGGTCGCGTCGAGCACTCCATTCCGGCGTGCTGCGCGCCTGCGGGAGCTCCTTCTCTATGTGAGCAGGTGCTTGCTGAAGGATGGCCGCGACAAGATCCATGAAAATGAGATCGGCGCCGCCGTCTTTGACCGGCCAGCCAATTACGACACCAATATCGATCCGATTGTCCGGGTGAACGCTACTGAACTGAGGAAGCGTATTGAGGCCTATTTTGATGCCGAAGGCCTGAACGAGACGATCATCATGGAGATACCGCGCGGGGGTTATACCCCCGTCTTCCGGTATCGTCCTGTTCAAGCGCGCCCCTCCGCGATGGACGCGCCGGTTCCCGCTCTGGTCCCTATCACCCCGTCGCCTGAGACAAGCGCAGAGGCGGCGCCCGTTTCCGAACACCAGCATTGGATATTTGCGGGACTGATAGTAGCCGGAGTGATGCTTATTGTGCTCGCGGCCGGCTGTCTGTTTTTCTGGGGCCAAAACCGCGCCTGGCGCCGATCGTTGTACCCGTGGCAGGATAAACCCTCGGTCTCGGCATTTTGGTCGGAGATATTCAGCGCCAGCCCGGATACGGATGTAGTCGTGGCGGATGCATCGTTTGGGCTGACTCAAGATATCAGTAAGATGAATTTTCCATTGAACGATTATCTCAACCACAGCTACATCGGCGAGCTTAAGTCTAATAAGGATCTGGACACGGACACGCATGCTGCACTGGACCGGATCGTTGCGTGGAACCTCGAGAGCCAAGACGATGTCAAGCTGGCGCGACGTCTGCTGACGCTGGACCCGCTGGGCAAGAACATGCATTTCTACAGCGCCCGCGATTACATGCCAGACCTGATCAAACGGGATAACGTGGTCCTGATTGGCGGCCTGCTCTCAAATCCCTGGGATGAACTCTACGAAAGCCGGATGAACTTTACGGCGATATTCGATAACAATGGAGTGATCTCCGTTAAGAACCACGCGCCCGCTGCCGGAGAACAAGCGATCTACACCCAGACAGGCCCGGTCGGATACTGCGTCATCGCTTACCTGCCGAACCCTGACCATAACGGCATCGTCCTGATCATCGAGGGCACAAGCGCAGAGGCAACAGAAGCCGCCGGAGATTTTCTCTTGTCGGAAGATGAGTTAGCCGGTTTCAAGAGGACGCTGAACCGTCAGAAACTTCCATACTTTGAAGTGCTGCTAAAGGTCTCCTCGGTGCGAAACACTCCACTGACCGCAGCGATCGAGGCCTATCGGACCTATCCCGACCTGCGCTGAACATCGTTTTTCCGATCCTGAAACCGCACTAGAGCTCTTCGGGTAGGCTCGTGTTAATTATGCGGGGGACGTTTTTTGAAGCGCTTCGGTTTGTCTTGTTTTGGCCGGTTTCACGCATGGAGCCTATGAGCATGGCGCACCGGGAGGTCGAATCAGAAAGCACCACTCGAACAATCGAGTCGAGCCTGCGTCGCCGCTCGCTGTATCTACTACCCGCAGTTTTCATCACCTACAGCCTCGCATACCTTGATCGGGCGAACTACGGGTTCGGCGCCGCCGCGGGCTTGGCCACTACACTTCATATAAGTTCGCGGCAAAGTTCTCTGCTAGCCGGTCTCTTCTTCGCGGGCTACTTCGTCTTCCAGCTTCCCGCAGCGATTGTTGCCCGTAAATACAATCCAGTACGCCTGATTTTCTTTGCGCTAATTCCGTGGGGCGTGTTGTCGGCGCTCACTGGCATGATCACGACGTTTTGGGCGCTTGCGCTCATTCGCTTTCTTCTCGGCGTCGCCGAGAGCTGTATCTTCCCGGCGATGCTCCTCCTGCTCACACGCTGGTTCACACGCGCCGAGCGTTCACGGGCCAACACGGTCCTCATACTGGGTAACCCGGTCACTGTCCTGTGGATGTCTGCTGTGACCGGATATTTGATCCAGGCCGTCGGCTGGCAGCGAACCTTCATTTACGAAGGCATACCCTCCGTGCTGTGGGCCGCAATCTGGCTGATGTTGGTGCGAGATAAACCCGACGATGCAAGGTGGATGACTCCCGAAGCGGTTTCACTCCTCAACGACCGGCTGACCGAAGAGCAGCGGGCCGTTGGCCCCGACATACTTTTGAGCGCCGCTCTCTTGCGGCCCGATATCCTTCTTCTGTCTGCCGTTTACTTCTTCTGGAGCCTCGGAGTCTATGGCTTTGTGCTTTGGCTTCCTACGATTGTTCATCGCGGCTCAGAGCTCTCGATGGGTCGCACCGGATTGCTCTCAGCCGTGCCATATGCTGCTGCTATCGTTGCGATGGTCTTCGTGGCGCGACGCGCCGATAAAACCCAGCGCCGCAGATCGCTGGTCTGGCGATTTCTTCTTTTCGCAGGCGCGGCTCTGTCGGTCTCGTTCCTCACCCATTCGCACTTTGCCATTGCATTCAGCGCTCTGATCGTCGCTGGAGCCTGCATGTATGCGCCATACGGCCCATTCTTTGCCATCGTGCCGGAGCGGGTGCCCCGTTCAGTCACCGCTGAAGTCCTAGCGTTGATCAACAGCGCTGGTGCTCTGGGGGGGTTCTGTGGAAGCTATCTTGTGGGCTGGCTACAGGGATTGACAGGGAGTTCCCGAGACGGCTACCTCTTGATGAGCCTTTCACTCCTCACTGCGGGGGGCCTGATGTGTTGTCTCACCGAGCAAAAGAACCAGGGCCAACTACCCCGAACGAGTCAGCATTTACAACTAGGGATAACGACCGCCTGATGGACAACCGAACCCCAGTCCGGAATGGAATAAGTGCCGAGCAGGTACTTGAAGCCAGCGTGTCGGTTCTGCACGCGACCAAGACACACGCACCTGGACCGAGCGGAATGCTTCCAATCACGCCGGCCATGCTGCTGAACGAGCCATCCGGAAACTTATTTGGTCTAAGCCAGAACTCCGGCATGGGGTGGGAGCCGTCCCGGTTGCTTGACCCGGAGTACCTGATCCTCAGCACTCATGGTGGCATGCGTGCCTCCGATGGAACACCGATTGCCCTTGGCTTCCATACAGGCCATTGGGAAGTAGGTCTTCTTGTCGCGGAGGCCGCTCGTGAGCTTCGTGACCGCCACGCAATTCCTTTCGCCGGCGCGTGCACGGACCCCTGTGACGGCCGCACCCAAGGCACCGATGGCATGTTGGATTCGCTTGCATATCGTAACGACGCTGCTATTGTTCTCCGCCGCCTGATGCGTTCCCTGCCAACGCGCAAGGGCGTGATGGGAATTGCAACCTGCGACAAAGGCCTGCCCGCAATGATGATGGCGCTCGCATCATCCGGAGCTTATCCCAGCATTCTCGTACCCGGAGGAGTCACGCTGCTGCCCGACGAGGGTGAGGATGCAGGCAAAATCCAAACTATCGGAGCTCGCTTCGCGCAAGGCCAGATTTCCCTCGATTATGCAGCCGAAATGGGCTGCAAGGCCTGTGCCTCGCCGGGCGGCGGATGCCAGTTCCTGGGTACGGCGGCTACATCTCAGGTCGTCGCGGAAGCCCTGGGCCTGTCCCTTCCCCACGCTGCACTCGCACCTTCGGGTCAGCCAATCTGGCTCGATGCCGCAACGCGCTCGGCGCGCGCCCTTCTGCGCATGAGCCAACTCGGTCTAGGCACCCGCGATGTGCTCAGTGACGCCGCTATTCGCAACGCCATGGTCGTGCACGCGGCATTTGGAGGCTCAACCAATCTTCTGCTGCATGTCCCAGCCATCGCCCATGCCGCCGGCTTGAGGCGGCCAAGCGCAGAAGACTGGGCCAGGATAAACCGCCAGGTGCCTAGGTTGGTTGATGCTTTGCCCAATGGTCCCATGGGTCACGCCACTGTTCAGGTCTTCCTCGCCGGCGCTGTGCCGGAGGTCATGCTGCACCTGCGGTCCGCGGGTCTGCTTGATACCAATGTGCTTACGGTTACCGGCGAATCGCTGGAGGAAAACCTCAATTGGTGGCAGAAAAGCGAACGTCGCACAATCTTGCGCGAGCGCCTCTGGGTCCTCGACGGTATCGATGCAGAGGACGTCATCATGACGCCCGACAAAGCTCGTTCGCGTGGCCTTACGCCAACAGTTTGCTTCCCCGTCGGAAATTTGGCTCCCGAAGGGTCGGTGATCAAGAGCACATCCATCGACCCCTCGCTGATCGGCGACGACAATGTCTATCGCCACACTGGCCCCGCCCGGGTCTTCATTACAGAGTCGGCGGCCATTGACGCTATCAAGCGAGGCGCGATCACGCATGGTGATGTCCTGGTACTGATCTGCGGCGGTCCGCAGGGTTCTGGCATGCAGGAGATCTACCAAATCACCTCAGCTCTCAAGAGCCTTCCCTTTTGCAAACACGTTGCGGTACTAACGGACGCGCGCTTTAGCGGGGTTTCGACCGGCGCCTGCATAGGCCATATCTCGCCAGAGGCCCTGGCAGGCGGCCCGGTCGGCAAATTGCGCGAAAATGACTTAATCGAGATTGTCATCGACCGAAACGGCCTGCTAGGCTCAGTCGATCTGGTCGGCGAGGGCAATACTCGCTTCACTCCTGAGGAGGGCGGGCTTCGTCTGGCGGCGCGCAGTTCACGCCCGGATCTTGCCCCGCATCCTTCCATGCCCGACGATTCGAGACTCTGGGCGGCACTCGTCCAAGCCAGCGGCGGTGTCTGGGGCGGCTGCGTTTATGATGCCGACGCCATCATCGCCCAACTCCACCGTGGCGCCACATCCAACGTCTCCAGCAACTTTGCAACGAGGACCATTCCTTGAAACTTTACCGAACAACCGAATCCGCCGTAATCGAATATCAAAGCAGGTTCCACCGCATACCAGATATTTCCTGGGACGACCTGATATGCCTGCCGGATATTTTCGATGTCGTCCGCAGAGCGATTGAAGGCCCACCTATATCCTTTGCTCCTTCGACTGCCCTCGCTCCCATCGTGGGTCAGGAAGTATGGGCCGCCGGTGTTACCTACTATCGCAGTCGAGATGCACGCATCGAGGAAAGTAAAGATGCCGGGGGCTCAACCTTCTACGACCGCGTGTATTCGGCTGAACGTCCTGAGCTTTTCTTCAAGAGCGCCGGCTGGCGTGTCATCGGTCCGGGAGGCGCTGTACGTGTGCGCAGCGATGCCACGTGGTCCGTCCCAGAGCCCGAAGTCACGCTGGTCATCAACTCTGTCGGACAAATCATCGGCTACACCATTGGAAATGACATGAGCTCGCGCGATATCGAGGCGGAAAACCCCCTATACCTCCCGCAAGCCAAGGTATACGACGGCAGTTGCGCGCTCGGGCCTGCCGTATTCCTCAGCGAAACACCTATAGAAAAGACGACGAAAATCGCTATCACAATCGTGCGTGAGGGGCAGTCCGTCTTTTCAGGAAGCACCTCCCTTGCCGAACTGAAGCGATCTCCTGAACAACTCGTCGCTTGTCTCTTTTCCAATTTAAGCTTTCCCAAGGGTGTCTTCCTTATGACTGGCACGGGAATTGTGCCAGCCGATGACTTCACCCTCAATAGCGGAGATGTTATGAACATCTCGATCGATGGCCTTGGCACACTCTCCAACTTTGTTGCCTAAGTTCGGTCAACTCTGCGCAATCAAACTTGCGATGCTCAAAATCCCGGTTCCCCTACATTGTTTACGAATATACATTTGGGCGACATGGACCCATGGGAGAGGAAGAGCTAGATAGTTGGCATGACACTCAACCGGTTACTTATATCGATTCCCTAAAGGCTGCAATACTCTTGGAGTGGATGAACGGGCTGGTCCTGATCAACCCGCTCGTGATGGTCTAGGAGCTTGTCTATACATCGAGGCCCATAAATCGATCGTCCTTCCCTCCCCGACCATCTGCTCTCACAACAGAGGGTCTACCGATTGAGGCTCTTCGCGCCGATAATACCAACCCACTTTGAATGAGGCGGATGCAGCGTCACCTGCAAACCACAGCTTGTCATGTCGAAGATCCCCACCGACTTTGGAGGTCGTAATGAAAAGGGCAGCTCCCTTTGGGGAACCGCCCTGAAATCACCACATGACGAGTTTAGAAGTTGATACGGCCGCTGAACTGAATCGTGCGCTGTGGAACGGCGTTGTTGCCAAGGGAGAAACTGGTGATGTATCCAAATGTTCCGCCACCCACGGTTACGTTGGGGTTGCCAACGAGTTCTGCGTGGTTGGCCACATTGAATGCCTCGGCGCGAAACTGGAACTCGCTTTCATGGTAGATCTTGAAGCTGCGAGAGAGACTTGCGTTCACGTTGGTAACCCCCGGTCCACGAAACTCGTTGCGGCGGGTATTGCCAAAGTTCGGTGAGACGCTGGTGGGATTACCCGCCAAGGTTGCGGCGGGTTCCACCGGGTTGGCGAAGGATGTTGGATCGAACCACGCATTACCACCGGAAATTGCATTGTTGCCTGGGGTTCGGTTGTGGCCGCCCAGCTGATGGTATGGAGCGACGAGCTGTGCATACTCCGTTTCCCCATTTGCGTTGATGGTCGAAGAGGACGGGCTAACCGTAAAGGGCGCACCACTGATATGGCTAAGTTGTCCTGTTATCAGAAAGCCGCCAAAGATGGCGCCGGCAATGCCATGGGTCAGGAACATCTGGTTGGCTCCGAAAGGCAGATGATAGATGCCCCAGAACTGCAGGTTATGGGTGCGGTCATAGCCCGACTGGGCACGATTCAAGTTGAAGTAGCCGGGATATGAATAAGCAGGACCACTGGAACCCGAACCCGCGCCATTGTCTGCATCGTCAAACGCGTGTGACCAGGTATAGTTCAGACCGTACTGATATTGGCGTCCTGCATTGCGTTGCAATTGTGTCTGCAGTGCGTTGTAGTTTGAGCTGAAGATCGGCTCGTTCATGGTGATACCGCCAGTGTTGTAGCAGACATAGCCGCTGATGGCGTTGCAATGCTGTTGGTTGATCAGCTGGTTGGCATTGAAGGAGCACGCTCCGGTGAGACCGGATGATGGACTGTACTGGCCATCGGCCATGCAGGTCGTAGTGGCGCTGGGCAGGGGGGCTGCATTCAACGTAACACCGGAGAACTGACGAACCGCGTGGGTCCCGACATAACCGACGTTAGCGACGTAGGAGTGTCCCAGATCGCGTTGAATAAACAGGTTCCAGCTTTCGATGTAGCCGCGACGCACATCTGCCGGAGTCGTATTGGTTCCAATGGTCACAGGGAGCGAAGTAAATCCATTGGTGATCGCCGGAGTGGCTGCAATGGGGATACCCGTTGTCAGCGTAATAGGATTGCCGTTTGGATCCAGAGACAACGTTCCCGCTGCGGTTCCGACATAAGCCTGAGCGATTTCACTGGGGTATTGATCGCGCAAGAAGCGGAAGCTCTCAGGATCTGTGGTGATTCCGAAGCCGGAACGGATGACAGTTTTGTTATCAAAGCGATAGGCCACACCGAAACGCGGCACGAACTGCCCATGTCCAATACTGATGCCTGCGTTTTCGGGATTGCCACCGACTCCGCCAACGATGATATTGGCTGTTTGTGGAAGATTGGGATCGAGACGGAAGGCACCGTGCTTATCGGTATAGGGCGCCGGATAAATCTCGTAACGGATGCCATAGTTGACAGTGAGCTTGGGTGTCGCCGTCCATTGGTCCTGTGCATAGCCAGCAATCTCAGTCCAGCGCAGAGAGTTGGGGTTGTACAACTGCTCATTCTTGGCTACGGCTATACCTGTGCCGTTGTTGGGGAGACCCAGGAGCATATCAGCGAGCGCGTTGTATGCAGTGACGGTAGCGGTGTTGCTCGTCAGACTTCCCTGAAACATAAAACCGCCGCGAGGATTGCTGACGCCGGAACCAACGGATGGCTGAAAGTGGTTGAGGTCGAAGTGGTAATAGGTGAAACCATACTTGGTCGCGTGTTTGCCCATTGTCCAGCTCAGATTGACGTCGGTGGTGAACTGATTGTCGCGGAACAGGAACGGGTTTGCACCAGAAGCATTGCCCAGACTTTGAAAGCCAGTAAATCCAAAAATCGGCTGGCCAACATAGTTGATGCCGACCCCGTTGGTGCCAGGAATGCCAAGCGTGTTCAGACCAAAGTCACCGTCGGCAAGATCGATAAGGGATTGCGCGCCCGTGACCTGGCGCGTGTAACCGAAGTCCCAGTCGGCTACTAGATTGGAGGCTATGACATGGCTGGCACCAAGTCCAACGTTCTGGGTGCGGCCCGAAGCCTGGCCGGTCTGGCCGCCGTCAACAGCTGGGCCGCCTGCCGCGCCAAATACCTGTGGATCGGTGACGCTGTATGGCGCAATACTGTACCGCCCGAAGATGCTCGTTTTGTCGGACGGATTGTAGATGATCTTCGAATCGTTGCTCATCCGGTTATAGCCAATTGTGCCGATGGCCGTGTAGTCGTTGGCCAACTGTGCGGCCAACTGCGCGGTGGTCGGTGTGCCGACCTTAGCGGCGATGGGCTGCAAGAGAGCCAGCATCTTCATGGCAGGAGCCGACTGGCGTGCGGCAGGGATGCAGTTGCAACCGTATTCGGACATGAATGTGGGCCGCGAACCGATGGGAAGGTAAGGACCGACGCCGCCAGGCTGAGGATCATAAAGGGTCGTGACCGCGGATGCCGCGGAGAAGTCGCCGTTGAGCATTGCGGAGGTTGGCACAGCCTCCAACGGGGTGGCCAACTGTCGACGTGTTATACGTTCAAAATTTTCAAAGAAGAAGAGCTTATTCTTTCCCTTGTAGAGCTTCGGAATATAGACCGGCCCACCGAAGTTGGCTCCAAACTCATTGAACACGTTCTTGGGAACTGATCCAGTAGGATTTGCCGGAGATATGAGGGATGCCTGGGTTGCCGTATAGGCCCGCGCGTTGATAGCGGCATCCTGGTAGTACTCCCATGCACTGCCATGGTAGTGGTTTGTTCCACCCTTCAGGGTGATGGCGATCGAGGCGCCGCCGGCTACGCCTTGTTCCGCGGTGAAAGAGTTCGTAACCACGTTGATGCTCTCAATCGAATCCGCGGGCGGCACATAGGCGATGAGGTATGGCAGCCAGCCGTAGTCGTTCACTGCACCGTCGATGCGCGTGGTGTTGGTGTTGTAGCTGACGCCGTTGACATTGACCGAGAGGGCACGTGCAGGATTGCCA
>Ga0302313_10000921_pt1 | contig 23594 bp, 16 predicted proteins | sample III_Palsa_N2_2_FD_200454 | JGI IMG/M metagenome (GOLD analysis project Ga0302313, IMG submission 200454) | Peat permafrost microbial communities from Stordalen Mire near Abisko, Sweden - III_Palsa_N2_2 | ecosystem: Environmental > Terrestrial > Soil > Palsa > Peat permafrost | place: Sweden...
TCATCCTGACCCTGAGCGAAGCCGAAGGGGAAGGACCTGCTTCCTCCCGCTCTTCGTCCACGCCGCCACAACTCCGCGCGCGATAAACTCCCTCCATGCGCCACCCCCTCCTCCTCGCACTAGCCCTCACCACCGCCAGCGCACCCGCCCAATGGCAAATCCTCGACGCCCACACCACCACCGACCTCCGCGGCATCGACAACGTCGGCAAGGGCATTATCTGGGCCTCCGGCACCAACGGCACAATCCTGCGCAGCGAAGACGACGGCGCCCACTGGCAAACCTGCACCACCCCACCCAACGCCGAACATCTCGACTTCCGCGGCATCCAGGCCTTCGATGCCAACACCGCCATCGTCATGTCCAGCGGCAAAGGCGACCTGAGCCGCCTCTACGAAACCACCGACGGCTGCCAAACCTGGAAGCTCCTCTTCACCAACCCCGACAAAGACGGCTTTTGGGACGCAATTCACTTCTCTAACGCTTCAGGTCTTCTTTCAGGTTTGATTGCCGGTGATCCTGTGAATGAGAAATTTCCTCTGTGGTGGATAGTGCCTTCGTACAAATCTCCGGCAAACTCCAAAGAGTCTCCAAAAGCACATCTTGGCGAAGCGGCGTTTGCCGCAAGCAACACTTCCCTCTTCGTCTACAGCGAGACTTTCTGGCTTGGAACAGGAGGTACTGGCGGCGCACACGTCATACGCAAAGTCGTGCATGGCGGCGACGGGTTTGGATGGGTTAACTATCCATCAAGCGACGTTCCTGTCGGTCAACACACAGAATCCTCAGGTATCTTCAGCCTTGCATTTGCTCTTGTTGGCCTGCCTCGCCCATCATCGATAAAGCGCGGCGTAGCCGTCGGCGGCGACTACCTCAAACCCGACGACCCCACGCGCACCGCCGCTTTCACCACCGATGGCGGCAACACCTGGCAAGCCGCCACCACCCCACCCCACGGCTACCGCTCCGCCGTAGCTTACGACGACCCCACCAAAACCTGGATCACCGTAGGTCCCAACGGCACAGACATCTCCACCGACGACGGCCGCAACTGGCATCCCCTGAAACCCGATCCGAAATCCGGCGACCAACCCGACGCCGACCAACACTGGAATGCCCTATCTCTCCCCTACGCCGTCGGCCCCCACGGCCGCATTGGTCTCCTTCGGCCAGACGCCTTAAGTCCTCGTCCCTAACAACCGGGTGGCCCATCCTTTCGCGCGCTTTGCGAAAGGATGGGGTATCGTTTGCGGTAGCAAACGACGCTCTCCTCCACACCCCCCCACCAACCTGTCATCCTGAGCGAAGCATAAGCGAAGTCGAAGGAGCCGCCAAACCGCTCGCACCAGCACACCGCTCACACCTTTCAACCGCGACCTCCAAAACCCTGTCAAGGCCCCAGCCCCTCCAACCCCCACATTCCAAACAACATCCACCCTGCACATTTACCCCGCCCACCCTGAGATAATAGAACCAGCAGGAAGAAAATCACCCGGTGAAAGCACAAAGTGCAGAGACTTCCACAAGTCCGCACCTAAGCTCAATCTTCACAAGACTTTAGGCCAAAAAGTCACCGGGGGGAGGGGTACCCATGCACGCCATCATCGAAGCCTTACGCATGACCGGCATCATGGCCTGGGAAATCCTCTGGGCTCTCTGCCTGGGCTTCGCTCTCTCGGCTGCGATCGAAGCAGTTGTCTCCAAAGAGCGAGTCTCCCACCTGCTCCCCGACCACACCGCAAAAACGATCCTCATCGCCTCTGCTCTGGGCGCAGCAAGTTCCTCCTGCTCCTACGCTGCAACCGCGCTCACCCGCACGCTCTTCCGCAAGGGTGCGGACTTTATTGCCGCCATCGCCTTCCAGTTCGCCAGCACCAACCTCGTCGTCGAGCTATCAGTCCTGCTGGCCGTTATGCTCGGATGGCGCTTCATGGCAGCCGAGTTCCTCGGCGGTCCCATCATGATCGTGCTCGTCGTCCTCTTCCTGCGCGCGACGCTCAAGCCCCGCATCATCGCCGCCGCGCACAAACAGGCCATGCGCAACCTGCCGGGCAAGATGGAAGGCCACGCCGCTATGGACATGAGCCTCCATACAGGCACCTTCTGGCAGAAGATCACCTCATCCAGGGGCTACACCGCCACCACCCACTACTACTGGATGGACTGGTACTCGCTCTGGCCCGACATCGCCGGCGGCCTGCTCATCTCCGGCTGCCTCGCGGCCTGGGTTCCGCAGCACTTTTGGCAGGGCTTCTTCCTCACCGGACACCCACTCCTCGCCCGCTTCTGGGGTCCACTCATCGGCCCGCTGGTTGCGGTACTAAGCTTCGTCTGCTCGGTTGGCAACGTCCCGCTCGCAGCCGTGCTCTGGAACGGAGGCATCAGCTTCGGTGGGGTCATCGCTTTCCTCTTCGCCGACCTCATCATCCTCCCAATCCTCAACATCTATCGCAAGTATTACGGCCTCAAAGTCGCCGCGATCCTCTTCGCCACCTACTACGCCGCGATGGCGCTGGCCGCGTTTGCCGTCGAAGCCATCTTCGCTGCGCTGCACCTTATCCCCACCAGCCGCAGCGCCGCTATCATGCAGGAAGCCATCCGCTGGAACTACACCAGCGTGCTGAATATCCTCTTCCTCATCGTCTCCGGCATCACACTCTTCCGTTTCTTCAAGACCGGCGGCCCCGCCATGTTGCGCGAAATGGACGAAATCCCTCCAATGGACGCCCCCAAACACCACTGTTGCCACTGACACGCACCAATACTCGCATTCGTTTCTCTTATAAAGTTCGCTTCCACCATAAATTTCTCTTACTCTGAAAGTGCAAGAAAGGATCTCAGCCATGTCCAACGCCACCCAGGAACTCTTCGATCTCACTGCCAGCACCTACGACGCAGACCGCGCCAAGCTGATCCCTTGCAACGACGCCTTCTATCGCCGCGCCACCGACCTCATTCCCGCCGGAGCCAAGCGCATCCTCGACCTCGGCGCCGGCAGCGGCCTGCTCACCACCTACGTCCGCCACTGGTATCCCGAAGCCCACATTCACCTCATGGACTTCTCCGCAAACATGATCGAGCTCGCCAAGAAGCGCCTTGCCGGAGACTCGAACATCACCTTTGAAGTGGCCGACTACACCACCGCCCCGCTTGGCGAAAACTACGATGCCGTCGTCTCCGCGCTCTCCATCCACCACCTCGAGCATGACGTGAAGAAGCAGGTCTTCGCCCGCATCTTTGCTGCTTTGCGGCCGGGCGGCGTCTTCGTCAACGCCGAGCAGGTCGCCGGTCCTACCGACGCGCTCGATGCCGTCTACAAGGCCCTCTGGCTGCAGCAGGTCCGCGAAGGCGGCGCCACGCCCCAGCAGATCGCCGACTCCCTCTACCGCCAGCAGGATGACCGCTGCGCCTCCTGCGAAGATCAGCTCCACTGGATGACCGAAGCCGGTTTCGCCGACGCCGACTGCTGGTTCAAGGACAATCGCTTCGCCGTCCTGGCCGGCACACGTCCCTAAACCGTCGAGCCCGAATCCTCAACCCGTCCGGAGCGTCTAACGGTAAGCGCATGAAACTGACCCGCTACACCAAGTTCACCGGCGACCTCTCCACGAGCTTCGGGCTCGACGACCTTATGCAGGCGCTCTCAGACTTCCTGCTCGATTCCGGCTTCCAGGATCCGTTCTCGCCTTTTCAGAACACGGATGACTCGATGGAGAGTCTCCGCGAAGCCATCCGCCAGGCGCTCGAATCCGGCGATGTTTTCGATGAAGACACGCAGGAACAGTTCGACTCTCTTGACGAGCCGCAGGTCGAAGAACTCATCGACAAAATCGTCCAGCGCATGAAGGACGAAAACTTCCTCAACGCCGAAGAGCCCACCGAGGAAGGTATGGGCGAGCAAGGCGAAGGCAACGGCGACGCCCGCTTCGAAGTCACCGATAAGGGCATGGACTTCCTCGGCTACAAGGCCCTCCGCGATCTCCTCGGCCCACTCGGCAAGTCCTCAATCGGCCGCCACGACACCCGTTACGAAGCCGCCGGCGTAGAAACCAATGGCAGCTCCAAGCAGTACGAATTCGGCGACTCGCTCAACCTCGACATTACCGCTACACTCAACTCCGTCTTCGCTCGCGAAGGCGCACCCGACGGCTCCGGCATACTGAACCTCGAGTACACCGACCTCCACGTCCAGCAGGCCGACTATCAAAGCTCCTGCGCCACCGTCGTCCTGCTCGACTGCTCGCACTCGATGATCCTCTACGGAGAAGACCGCTTCACCCCCGCCAAGCGCGTCGCGATGGCGCTCTCGCACCTCATCCGCACGCAATACCCGGGCGACACGTTTTCAGTGGTTCTCTTCCACGACTCCGCCGAAGAAATTCCAATCTCGCAACTCTCCCGCGTCAAAGTCGGACCGCACTACACCAATACCCGCGAAGGCCTCCGCGTTGCGCATCGCATCCTGCAGCGCAGCAACAAGGACATGAAGCAAATCGTCATGATCACCGACGGCAAGCCATCCGCCCTCACACTCGACGACGGCCGCATCTACAAGAACGCCTTTGGCCTCGACCCGCTGGTCATCTCCGAAACGCTGGAAGAAGTTAGCCGCTGCAAGCGCGCCGGCATCATGATCAACACCTTCATGCTCGCGCAGGATTTCTCACTTGTGCAGTTCGTACAAAAAGTCAGCGCCATGTGCCGCGGCAAAGCCTACTTCACCACGCCACAAACATTAGGCAACTACCTGCTCATGGACTTCATGTCTCGCCGCATGAAAACCATCAACTAATCTGCCGATCGCGCCAGATACGATAAGCGCCCCACGCTGCGACAGTGCAGTTGTCCATAACGCGCCCATCCAGCACCATCGCCTCAAACTCTTCTACAGCGACCCGATGCACCGTCATGTCATGCTCTTCCGGATCGCGCTCCGTCTCGCCATGTGTAAACCCTTCCGCCAAATACACATGATGAATCTGCCGCATGGCTCCATAGGCAATCCACAAGTCGGTCAGATGCGTCATGCGCTCGGCAGATAATCCAGTCTCTTCACGCAATTCACCACGCGCCAGTTCTTCTGGATCGACATCGGCAACTTCCCATCCCCCCTGCGGCAACTCATAAAACGTACCACCCACGGTATAGCGATACTGCCGCACCAGCCAGAGAAAATCACCTTCCGGCGTGCGCTCCAGCGGCACAATAATGACAGCCGGATGCTTATCCATCACTCCATAAATGCCACGCACGCCGTCTGCGCGCTCAATAACGTCCTCGCGCACGCTGCACCAGGGATTGCTATAAACCTCGCGGCTGCTAATGGTCTTGATCGACACAGAAATCCTCCGCGTCAATTATTGCAGGCCTGCATCTTGTGCAGATCACCGCACCTCGCGGTCTTCCACCTGCTCCGTCGTCGAAAGCAACACAGCCAGAGTCATCGCGGGAAGTTCAATACCTCCATCCGCTACATCGACGCCATCGCGTGAGATCAGGCTGAGTTCCTCGCCCTCCAGCAGTTCAAAGTAATAAGGCTCATCCCCAAAATTTGCCAGAATGCGCGCCTCATCGCGCTGCATCACCAGTGTCTTCTTCGCATCATCGGTCGATACCAGCAGGTGGTGCATGCTCCCATCGTTAAGCGCCACCGTGCAGCGGCGCAGCTTAATCAGCGCCTTCGTCCACGCAAGCATCTCCGCGTGCTTACCCTCGCCGATCTCACCCCACTTCAACTTCGAATCTTCGAAGGTCTTCATATCTTCTGGATTCGGCACTTCCTGGTCAAAACCAAACTGCTCGAAATCCCGCTTGCGTCCTTCGGACACCAGTCGGCGCATCTCTTCGTCATCATGGTCGGCAAAGTAGAGGAACGGCGTCGACGCCGCGAACTCCTCTCCCATAAAAAGCATGGGAACATACGGCGCCGTCAACACGAGCCCAACAGCAACCTTCGAAGCGTCTAGTCCGCACAGATGCTCCAGCCGCTCGCCCAGTGCGCGATTGCCTACCTGGTCATGGTTCTGATCGAAGTGTACGAAGTGATGCGCCGAAAGTCCGTCGACAGGCCGGCCGTGCTTGCTCCTGCGGTACGTCGAATACTTCCCGTCGAATACAAACGCATGCTTCAGCGCTTTATGCAGATCCCCCATGGAACCAAAATCTTTGTAGTAGGCCTTATCCGGCTCCTTTGTATAGAGCAGCGTAAACAACGAATGATGGAAGTCGTCGCTCCATTGAGAATCCATTCCATAACCGTGCGCTTCACGCGGCCGTATCACGCGAGGATCGTTCAGGTCGCTCTCAGCAATCAGATAAAACTCCTTGCCCAGTGTGGCTCCTAGGCGTTCCACCTCGAGCGACAGCTGCTCCATGAAGTGTACCGCCGAGCGGTCGATATACTCGTGCACAGCGTCGAACCGCAGACCGTCGCAATGATAGTCACGCAGCCACATCAGGGCGTTGTCGCAAAAGAACCGCCGCACCTCGTCACTGCCGCCTTCATCGAGATTCACGGCATCGCCCCACGGGGTTTTATGCCGGTCTGTCAAATAAGGTCCAAACTTATTCGCATAATTCCCAACCGGCCCAAAGTGGTTATAAACAACATCGAGAATCACGCTCAATCCGCGCGCATGGCACGCATCTACAAAACGTTTGAAACCATCAGGTCCGCCATAAGGTTCATGCGTTGCAAACAGTGAGACGCCGTCGTAGCCCCAACCCCGGTCGCCGGCGAACTCCGCCACCGGCATGATCTCCACATGAGTCACACCCAGTTCAGCAAGATAATCCAGATGCTGAACGGCTCCATCGAAGGTGCCTTCCTTGCTGAAGGTTCCAATGTGCATTTCATAAATCACCGATCCGGTCTTCGGTGAGCCGCGCCATAACTGATCGTGCCACTCAAATAAGCTGTGGTCGCAAAGCCGCGACATGCCATGCACTCCATTGGGCTGCCGCTGACTGCGCGGGTCAGGATACGGAGTCGGATCATCGTCGATCAAAAAAGCATAATCTGTGCCGCACGCCGCAGACTCGACTTCCAGAGTCCACCAGCCGCGCTTGTTCGGTCCAGTCATCGGCAGAACCTGGTCCATCAGCTTCAGCGACATCTTCTCAGCCCGCGGAGCCCACACCCCAAACTTATGCATTGCCTTATCTCCTGCTCTCATCTACTTCGTATGATTTATTGCTCGCGCGTCAGCAACGCAACTGGAAACACTCTCAATAATTCCGCAAGTTGAACCTTCCGGCTCTCGGATGCGCGGTTCTCCGATGCTTCGATGCGTTCCTTCGTTAATTCGTTGAACCACGTACCCTCAGGCAGCGTCAGTGAAGTTTCATCCCAATCGCTCTTCAACGTATTCCACAATCGCGGAACAACTGTAATCACATTCTCGCCACGCTTATACGCAATCACGTGCTCGCTCTTGGTTCCATCCGCCATGATTGGCATATATGCCGCATCGCTGCTGAACCAATCGCGATGCTCGTTTCTCAACCCCAATGCGCGATGCACCACCCAGAGCTTTGGCAATCCATCATCGATCCGTGCCATCAAGCCCACTGCATCCAACATCTTCATCTCTTCAAGCAGCTTCGAGCGCAGCCCATAATCCACCGGCCTCCGGTTATCGGGATCAACCAGCGATAGATCCCACAACTCGCTCCCCTGGTAAAGATCCGGCACTCCAGGCGACGTGTACTTCATCAGCGTCTGAGCCAGAGAATTCACTCGCCCCGCATACAAAATGCTATTCACAAACTCCTCAAGCTCGGCCACAAACTCGGCATCTCCGAGGAGCGAATCAATGAACCCACTCACAGCGTTCTCATATTTCTCATCATTTGCAACCCAGCTCGTATGTACTTTGGCCTCACGCATGGCCTTCTGCATGTAATCCTTCAGCCGCTGCCCATCGATCGGCCATGCACCCACCATCGTCTGGTACAAAAACCATTCCGTGCCACGATCAGGAAACCCGCCACTGCGATACTGCGCATTGCGTCTGGACCATCGCCTCACAGTCTGCAAAAAGCTTTTTTGCACCTCGCTCAGCACCGCCAACCGCGCCCGCACATCGTCGCTACGCTTCGTGTCATGCGTGCTCAGCGTTGTCATCGTCTCCGGATGAGTTCGCTGCATTCTTATGTTGTACTCATGAAACTCCGCAACTGTAAGTCCATCCAGAGCCGGGTTTGAACCCACTTCATTCATCCCGGTCAGCCGGTTGTAGCAATAAAACGCCGTATCTTCGACACCCTTCGCCATCACCGGACTCGTGAACTGCTGGAAGCGATAAACAAACTCACTCTCGTTCGCGCCCTTCACCTTCAACTCCAGCACATCGCGCATAAAGTCGAATAAGGCTCCATCAATATCCGGACGATTGTCTTTCGCGCACTTCGTCGCGCACTCAATCACATTCCGGTCTTCGTCCGTAATTTCTTCGCGGTCGGGAATTACATAAGTTCTGTAGACCGAGAAGCACGCAGACACCTCACGAATAGCGCGCCGAATCTCCGCCCTGGTAAAGTCCCTGTGCTCACGATGACTCTCGCAAATATCGACAAAGATATTCGTCAACCGATTCACATCGCTACCCAACGCCTCTTGCGTCACCGCCAGCTTCTTGTCATGAGCAATCGTCGGAAAATGAATCGGTTCCGACGTGAACTGCGCATAAGCCTTGCCCAGCGCGCGCAAACCTTCGGTCTTCACCAACACACTCATCGCCGTATTCAGAAAGTCATACCCACTGGTCCCTTGTATCGGCCAGCTCTCTCGCAAAAACTCTCCCGGTTCAAGAATTTTTTCGCCAACAATCCATGCATCAGGCGCGCAATTGCGTAACCGTTGGCAATACTGCAGCGGATCGCGCAGGCCGTCCGGGTGATCGATGCGAACACCATCGATTAGTCCTTGCTTCAACCACTTCACGAGCAGTGCATGCGTCTCGTCGAAGACATGCTCGCGCTCCACGCGCAATCCGATCAGCGTATTCACATCAAAGAACCGTCGATAGCCCAACTGCTGATCCGCCGTCTTCCAATAGGCCAACCGATAGTGCTGCGGAGTCAGAAACGCATCCAGTGCATCCGCATTCGCGCTCATCTCCTTTGTTGCACGATCGATCGCTTCGCACACGCTCTGGTCTTCCTCGCACAATCGCTCGAGCAGCTCATGCAGAACTCCCTTATCGCGATGCCGCGCCAGCACCATACGCCGGTCCCAAAGCTCCGGTACCGGAAGCCGCGCATAACTCGCCGCCAGAAAATTCAGCGTGTCATTCCGCGAAAACTCCCCAGCCTTACTCAGGATCACGAAGATACTCTCCGGTGCCACGGGCAGTGACTGCCCCGCGGCCTCCACGCGAAACCGGTTGCCCTTCCGCACCACGTGAATCCCGCCCGCGCTCAACACACGTCCATACTGATCAGGCAGAATCGGCACCAGCACCTTGCCCTTCAATCGGTCTTCAGCCGAGTTCCAATCGATATCGAAGAAGCTCGCATACCGGCTGCTCGTTCCGTTCTCCAGCACATCCCACCAGTACCGGTTCTGCTCACCGAGGCTCATGTGGTTTGGGACGATATCCAGCACCTGCCCCAGCCCCACATCCCCAAGCTTCTTGCAGAAGCGTTCATGCCCGGCCGCGCCGCCAAGCTCTTCATTCACCTTGCGATGATCGACCACGTCATAGCCGTGCATACTTCCGGGCGCAGCCTGCAGATACGGCGAGCAATAGACATGGCTCACTCCGAGCGCTTTCAAATATTCGGCGATGCCTGCGGCATCATCGAACGTAAATCCTTTGTGCAATTGCAGTCGATAAGTCGACGCTGGAGTCTTTGCCATCTCGTTCAGTATCCTGTTCCAGCCCGTTGGTGTTGAAAGACGTAATTGCCGCAGAACGGCCATGCTTCACCGTTCGATGCACAAACCCCCTCGTTGGAGCCCGACTCCCTAGATAGAGTCCGCAAGACCAGTGCGAGGTTGTATAAACCCGCCGCGCACGACGAACAAGAATGCTAACTACTTCATTTACCAGCCTTATAGGGCTCAGGCGTCCAATGCCCCGAAAGCGTAAATGCCGCATGTGTCAGTGCGATATGCGACAAGGCCTGAGGAAAGTTTCCAAGCATGCGCTTGGCCACAGGATCGTACTCTTCGCTGAGCAAACCAAGATCATTGCGCAGACTCAGAAGTCGCTCAAACATTCCGGCCGCTTCATCCTTGCGCCCCAGAAGATACAGACACGCAACAAGCCAGAAGCTGCATGCAAGAAATGTGCCTTCGCTCCCCTTCAATCCATCAGGCGCCTTCTCCGGGCGATACCGCTGCACCAACCCATCCTGCATAAGGTTCTTTTGTATCGCATCGATTGTCCCAACAATTCGCGGGTCGTCCATCGGCAAAAATCCTACCAACCCGATTCGCAAACACGAAGCATCCAGCGCATCGCTTCCATAGCTCTGCGTAAACGCATTCAACTTCTTATTGAAACCCTTCTCGCAAATTTCCTCATGCAACATGTCGCGATTTTTCTTCCACCGCTTCACATCGCCATCACCATCAAACAGCTCATAATTCTTCAACGCGCGATCCAGTGCCATCCACGCCATCACCTTGCTGTGCACAAAGTGCTTGCGTCCACCGCGCGTTTCCCATATCCCTTCATCCGGCTCGGGCCAAACCTTGCACAGATGATCGATCAACGCAGCCTGCAACGCAGCCGCCGGCATACGTATATCGTCCGCCGCCTGCGGGGTATGTTGTAACGCAACAGCCACTTCTCCATAAACATCCAACTGAAACTGCGCCGCAGCCGCATTCCCAAACCGCACCGGCCGCGACTCCTCATACCCACGCAGCCAATCCGCATTCCATTCTGGCAACTGTCGTTCGCCACCGATTCCATACAAGCTCTGAACCTGGTCAGGCGCTCCTGCAATCGCACGCAGCAGCCACAACCGCCACTGCACAGCTTCCTCGGTATAACCAGCGCGCATCAGCACCAGCAGCGTAAACGATGTATCCCGCAGCCAACAGTATCGATAATCCCAGTTCCGCTCACCGCCAATCTTCTCCGGCAAACCCGCAGTCACCGCGGCAACAATCCCACCCGTCGGACGATACGTCATCGCCTTCAGCGTCATCAGGCTGCGTACAACCGCATCACTATACTGGCCTTCGTACTGCGATCGTTTCATCCACTCGCACCAATAGTCGTGCGTATCCTGCAATGCATCGTCCGGGGAAATTCGCTGCGGCACATCTTCATTCGAAGCGCCATAGGTCAGCACAAAGCAAACACGATGACCTTCCTTCAGTGTGAACTCGCTGACCGTCGTCAAATTCTCGCCATGAAGCTTTGCGATTTCGCCCTTCACACATTCGCTGCGCAACACCACCATGTTCGGCCCAGCGACAGCGCGCAGTTCTTCATCCTTCATCGTTACCCACGGAATCGTCAGCCCATAGTCGAAGCGAATCACCAGCTCCATCCGCATCTTCACCTTGCCGCGAATCCCGCTCACAATCCGAACCACATCCGAGTGCTTGCCACGCGGCGGCATAAAGTCCGTAAGACACACCTCGCCGTCGTCGGTAACAAATGTGGTCTCCACAATCATCGTGTCCGGCCGATATCGCCTCGAGATCGATCGAATCTCGCCCTCCGGCCGCAAGCTCCAATAGCCGTTCTCCGTCGTCCCCAGCAGCGCGGCAAAACAAGCCGCCGAAGAAAAGTTCGGCCAGCACAACCAGTCGATGGACCCCTCGCGGCTTACCAGCGCGGCCGTCTCGCAATCGCCGATCAGCGCATAATCTTCAATTCGCGCGGCACGCAACGGCGCCTGCTCAATTTTTTTCTTCCCAAACAGCGACAAGCTTTCCTCCAGGAGCCTCGCCTCGGCCTTTCGACAACCATCCATCGACTCCAGCGCATCCCTTAGGCACCGGTTCTTATCCAGCCGGAACGCTGTAGGGTGGAGACGCCGGAGTTACGACGAGCGCTCTCATCTCCTTGGATGCATTTACACGGCCCACATCATGCGCGTCACCAGCAATTGATCTAAGCGACAATAGACCCAGGAGAAACAAATCGCATGAAACCGACCGAGGGCCGCCACCGCGTCGTCATCGAAGAGATCCAACCCCAAATTGAAGCCGGCCGTTATCCTGCCAAGCGCGTCCTCGGCGATATCGTCGAGATTTCCGCCGCCATCTTCGCCGACGGCCACGACCACGTCGCCGCCCGTCTCCTTTATCGCCACAAATCGCAGCACAAGCCCATCGCCATTCCCTTCACCGCCGTCAACAACGACATCTGGGCGGCAAAGTTCCCGGTCGATCAGCTTGGCACCTGGTACTTCACCATCGAAGCCTGGATCGACCACTTCGACACCTGGGTCCACGACCTCGGCAAGCGCCTCGCGGCCCAGCCGGATCCTCAACAACCCACCCAGCAGGTCGGCCCGCAGGACATTCCCCTCGCCCTCCGCATCGGCGCCAACCTCATCGACGCCGCATCCTCCCGCGCCACCGGCTCCGACACCACCAGGCTCAAGCTCTTCGCCCGCCAGTTCCGTTCACTCGCTGAAGAAAACCGTCCCTTCTACACCCCACCACCCCTCGCCGAAATCATCGACCTCATGGCGAAGTACCCCGACCTGTCCTTCTCCACAACCTACCCAACCGAGCTCCCGCTCTGGGTCGACCGCGAACGCGCCCGCTACTCCAGCTGGTATGAGCTCTTCCCGCGCTCAGCCTCCTCGACACCCGGCAAACACGGCACCCTCGCCGACGTAGAAACCCACCTCCCCGAAATCGCCGCCATGGGCTTCGACATCCTCTACATGCCGCCCATCCACCCCATCGGCGTCGCCTTCCGCAAAGGCCCGAACAACTCCGTAACCGCCCAGCCCGGCGACGAAGGCAGTCCCTGGGCGATCGGAGCCCCCGAAGGCGGCCACACCGCCATCCACCCCAAGCTCGGCACCCTCGCCGACTTCGACTCCCTCGTCGCCGCCGCCAAGGCCAACAACCTCGAACTAGCTCTCGACATCGCCTTCCAGTGCTCACCCGACCATCCCTGGGTCAAGGAACACCCCGAGTGGTTCAATCATCGCCCCGACGGCACCATTCAGTACGCCGAAAACCCGCCCAAAAAATACCAGGACATCTACCCCCTCAACTTCGAGTCCTCCGACTGGCGCGCCCTCTGGGCCGCTCTCTACGGCGTTTTCAAGTTCTGGATCGACCACGGCGTCCGCGTCTTCCGCGTCGACAACCCCCACACCAAGGCCCTGCCTTTCTGGGAGTGGTGCATCGCCGAAGTCCACAAATCCACTCCTGAAGCCATTTTCCTGGCCGAAGCCTTCACCCGCCCGCACGTCATGTACTCGCTCGCCAAAGGCGGCTTCACCCAGAGCTACACCTACTTCACCTGGCGCACCGATAAGCCCGGCCTGCAGGAGTACTTCGAAGAAATCACCACCCCGCCGGTCTCCGATTTCTTCCGTCCCAACGTCTGGCCCAACACCCCCGACATCCTCCACGAGCAGCTCCAGAACCCCGACCCGATCCAGCGCCGCGCCATCTTCCAGCAGCGCGTCATCCTCGCCGCCACACTCTCGGCGAACTATGGCATCTACGGCCCCGCCTACGAGCTCCTCGAATGGCGCCCCGCCAAACCCTCCCCCGGCAAAACCGGCTCTGAAGAGTACCTCGACAGCGAAAAGTACCAGATCCGCACCTGGGACCACACCAGCCCCGACTCCATCGCCCCACTCCTCACCCAACTCAACCAAATCCGCCGCACCAACCCCGCCCTCCAGCGCAACGAAACCCTACACTTCCACCCCTGCGACAACCCACAAATCCTCTGCTACTCCAAATCGACACCGGCCCACGCCAACAGCATCCTCATGGCGGTCAATCTCGACCCTAGCAACGAACAAGCCGCCACCATCAACCTCGATATGGGCAAACTCGGCCTACCCTGGCAAGGACCCTTCATCGTCGAAGACCTCTTAACCGGCACCCGCTACAACTGGCACGACCAATGGAATTACGTAGCCCTAAAACCCACAGCCACCGCCCACATTTTCCGCATTGTGAACCTCTAGTCATCACCCAAGCGCCAACGGCGCGCCCTATACCAGCGAGGGGCGAAGCCCCTCGTACGAACGCCGCAAATGTCGCAGGGCTGAAGGCCCGACATATCTGCCCTACGCCGCCTTTCCAATCTGCATCTCCACATGCAATCCCGCCGCCCCAAGCATATTCACCAGCGTATCGATAGCAAACAGATCAATCTTCCCCCGCATCAAGGCCGAAATTCTAGGCTGAGTAACCCCGAACTTCTTCGCCGCCTGCGCTTGAGTCATTCCCTCGGAGAGAATGAAATCCGTCAGCACCGTCATCAAGGCCGAACGCACCTTCATGTTCTCCCGTTGCGCCGGATCGTCTTCAATCGCGTCCCAAATGCTGTCAAAACTCTTCCTCATAGAACCCTTTCGAACAGCACTAAGAACTCAAGCCGCAGTCGCACGAACTTCAAGCACAGCGCCTTCAATCTTCTGAAGATAAGCGACCATCTCAAATAAGTTTCGCGCTTGCGGATTACCTTCTGGGCTAAGCATCCTCATCAGGCTCTTGGGTGACTTGGAAAGAGCTTGCCCCAGGGCAATAAAACCCACCGTGCCGTTGATGTACTCCCGCAGAACCGACTTGGCCGTATCCAAGTCTCCGGCAACCATATTGCCGACCGCCTCGCGCAGAAACTCACGCCGAAAATCTGGGTCCGTCAGTTGCTCCTTGATCATCTCTCGAAAGCTTCGCGTGAGTGTCATTCGAGGATGGTAACGCAAATGTTACCGCAGCTCAATTCTCCGAACTTTAGAATTCGGCCGACCTATTGTGTAACCAAATACGCATCTGACTCAGGAAGCGCATCATAGCCATTGGAGACCCTCAGAACGTGAAGAAAGCCAGCAGCGTCACCGACCCACTCTGGTACAAAGACGCGATCATCTACGAGCTGCACGTCCGCGCCTTCGCCGACTCCAACGCCGACGGCATCGGCGACTTCCAGGGCCTCATCTCCAAGCTCGACTACCTCCAGGATCTTGGCGTCACCTGCCTCTGGATTCTCCCCTTCTTCCCCTCGCCACTCCGCGACGACGGCTACGACATCGCCGACTACACCAACGTCAATCCCTCCTACGGCACCATCGCCGACTTCCAGCAGTTCCTCGACGAAGCCCACGCCCGCAACATGCAGGTCATGATCGAGTTGGTCATCAACCACACCAGCGATCAGCACCCTTGGTTCGAAGCCGCCCGCCGCGCTCCCAAAGGCTCGCCCGAGCGCAACATGTACGTCTGGTCCGACACCGACAAGCTCTTCGAAGGCGTGCGCATCATCTTCACCGATACCGAAAAGTCCAACTGGACCTGGGACGACGTCGCCCAGCAGTACTACTGGCATCGCTTCTTCTCCCACCAGCCCGACCTCAACTTCGACAACCCCCGCGTCATGGAAGAAGTCCTCAACGCCATGCGCTTCTGGATGGACATGGGCGTCGACGCCCTCCGTCTCGACGCCATCCCCTACCTCGTCGAGCGCGACGGCACCTCCTGCGAAAACGTCCCCGAAACCCACCTCCTCATCAAGAAGATCCGCGCCGTCATGGACGCCGAGTACGACAACCGCCTCATCCTCGCCGAAGCCAACATGTGGCCCGCCGACGTCCGGCCCTACTTCGGCGACGGCGACGAGTGCCAGATGGCCTTCCACTTCCCGCTCATGCCGCGTATCTACATGGCCATCCGTCAGGAAGACCGCCTGCCCATCACCGACATCATGGCGCAAACGCCGCCCATTCCCGACAACTGCCAATGGGGTCTCTTCCTCCGCAACCACGACGAGCTCACTCTCGAAATGGTCACCGACGACGAGCGCGACTACATGAACATGGCCTACGCCTCCGATCCACGCATGAGGATCAACGTAGGCATCCGCCGCCGCCTCGCCCCACTCGTAGACAACAACCGCCGCCGCATCGAGCTCCTCAACTCATTACTCCTGAGCTTCCCCGGCACGCCCATCATGTACTACGGCGACGAGATCGGCATGGGCGACAACATCTACCTCGGCGATCGCAACGGTGTCCGCACGCCCATGCAGTGGAACTCCGACCGCAATGCCGGTTTCTCCAAAGCCGTCCCCGCGCGTCTCTACTTCCCCGTCATCATGGACCCCATCTGGGGCTACCAGGCCATCAACGTAGAAGCCCAGCAAAGCGATCCATCTTCGCTTCTTCACTGGACGCGCAACATGATCGCGCTCCGCAAGCTGTTCCAGGTCTTCGGCCGCGGCACGCTTGAATTCCTCACCCCCGAAAATCGCAAAGTCCTCGCCTACATCCGCGATTGCGCCTTTGAAGACGGCCACAGCGAAACCGTCCTCTGCGTCGCGAATCTCTCTCGCTTCGCGCAGCCCGTTGCGCTCGATCTCTCCAAGTTCGCCGGCCGCCAGGCAGTCGAAATGCTCGGCTATGTCGCCTTCCCGGAGATCACCACGCAGCCCTACCCGCTCACACTCGCACCCTACAGCTTCCTCTGGCTTGAGCTCCAACCCGCCGCCCCTAAGCCCGAACCACCAACACTCGAAGCCGCGGACACATCCGCAGGCATCGACAACTCGGCACTATCCGTTCTCACCAAAGCCGCAACACCTTCCATCACCGAGCTCATTCAGGGTGCAGGCGTCGAACTCGTCGAGCAACTGCTGCCGAACTACCTCACGCAACAGCGTTGGTTCGGCGGCAAATCCCGCACCATCCGCTCCGCAAAAGTAAGCTCCTCAACACCAGTCGCAAACGGTGCCTATGCTCTCGCACTCATTGACGTCACCTACGACGATGACACAATCGACCGCTATCAACTTCCGTTGGCCGTAGCTTCCGGCACCATTGCCGACGAGCTGCGCGCCGCCTCACCCAAAGCTATCCTTGCCACACTCGGCGATGCCTCCAAGGGAGCCGTACTTTACGACGCCTCCGCCAGCGAAGGCTTCCGCCAGGCGCTCATCAACCTCTTCACCGCAACGCCCGAAGCCAACGAAGCCATCACCGCTTCGCACTCACCAGCTTTCGATCCGAAGTCTCTCACCAACACAAAGTCCCGTGTAGGCTCAGCTGAGCAATCCAACACCAGCATCCTTTTCGACGAAGTCGCCATCCTCAAGCTCTTCCGCCGCTTGCAGCCCGGCGAAAACCCTGATGTCGAGATGACCCGCTTCCTCACGGACACCGCGCACTTCACGCACATCCCCGCGTATCTTGGCGAGCTGCACTCCGGCGCAGACCAGCCCACAACGCTGGCCTTCCTTCAGGCCTTCGCGCCCAACGAAGGTGACGGCTGGTCGTGGTTCTCCGAAGAGCTCACGCGCTTCTACGAAGCTGTCGCCAACTGCCCTGCACCCACTTCACAGGGCAAGCCCGCAAGTTTCCTCACCACGCCTGAAATCTCCGAAGAAGCGCGCGAGCACGCCAACCTTGCCATTAGCGCGGCAGCTTTGCTCGGCACACGCACCGCGGAAATGCACATCGCGCTCGCCACTCCTACGGAAAACCCCGCCTTCAAGGCTGAAGCAACAACTACGCAAACCCTCGAACAGGACTCCACTCGCATTCGCGATCAGGTCCAGCGCACGCTCGAAGCGCTCAAGAGAAATCTGACCTCCGTACCTGATGAACTCGCCGACCGCGCTGCCTTGCTCCTCAGCGAGCGCGGCAACCTCCGCGCTCGCGCACAGGCCATAACCAGCGAAACTGTCCAAAGCTCCGGCCAGCGCATTCGTATCCACGGGGACTATCATCTTGGACAGTTGCTGCGTTCGAAATCCGACTTCCTCATCGTCGACTTCGAAGGCGAGCCGGCCCGCTCCCTCGAAGAACGCCGTCAGAAGCAGTCGCCGCTCAAGGATGTCGCTGGCATGTTGCGCAGCTTCAGTTACGCTTCACGTTCCGCGCTCGACCGCTATACCCAGCGCCACCCCGAAAAGGTCGAAGTGCTATCGAAATGGGCCTCGCTTTGGGAAAACACAGTGTCCAGCAGTTTCCTTCAGGCATACCGGGAGGTCTTGCAACAAGCACCGGCTCTCATCCCCGAACCAAAACAGGCCGAGTCCATGCTCATGGCTTTCCTGCTTGAAAAATCGCTTTACGAATTGCTATACGAGTTGAACAATCGTCCCACTTGGCTGCATATTCCTCTTAACGGCCTGCTGGCTCTTGTTTCCAGCCCCGGCGAAACCAACCAACCCTCTGCCCAGTAACGGACCGCGAACCTCATGTCCACTTCGCCCATCACCGAGCCCTTAAACGCCGAGCCGACGCAGGCCACTGCAACACGCACCGGTGCAACGCTGCTGGTCTGCCTGCCTTCAGCTACTGCGGAAATCCTGCAAACCATGCGCGAGCGTCTCGCCTCCGCACTTCCTGGGCAAACAATCTTCATCGCCATCCCAGGCGGCTCCGTCGAGCCTCAATCCAGCGACGGCATCACCACCATCGACTATCCTTCAACATCGCGCACCGCTACTGGGTGGGCTCTCACTGCAGTCGACTTCCTCGACTCTTCGCAGCTGGCCGTCGAATACGACGCCGCAGCGACTCTCGTCCTCGGTGCTGAAGCCACTTCACTCTCCATGACAGGGCTTCAAGGACTCATCAACGCAGTACTCAACGGCAAAGCCGATCTCGCACTCCCACGCTATCAGACCGGGCCGCATGATGCCCTGGTAAGTTCTTCACTGCTCTATCCACTAACACACGCCCTCTTCGGCGCCACCGCACATTTACCGCTCCCGCTTGATGCTGCATTCTCCTCACGCATGGCAAAGCGCCTGATCTCAACCTCGCGCAAACCAACGGGCGGCACACAAAGCGAGCCGCTTGTATGGCCTGTGGCCGAAGCCGCCGTCGCATCCTTTATCGTGCAGGAAATCCACGCTGGCGACCGCACCCTGCCACAACCATCCGATCGCGACCTGAACGAACTCCTCGCCGAGATCGTCGGTTCACTCTTCAGTGACATCGAAACGAAAGCCACGTTCTGGCAAAGAGCACGAGCCGCAATGCCCGCCAAGCCAAGCCAGGAACCCACTCCTGTCGCCTCCCAGGCAGAAGAGCTTCAGGACGTCCGCGAAATGGCTGAAAACTTCCGCCTCGCCTATACAAATCTTCAGGAGATTTGGGCCCTCGTTCTCCCACCGCAATCGCTTCTCGGCCTCAAACGCATCTCTCGCGCTCCGGCAGAAGACTTCGCTATCCCCGCGGATTTATGGGCACGTACCGTCTACGACTTCGTGCTCGCTTACCACCTGCGCACCATCAACCGCGGCCACTTGCTCGGCGCACTCACGCCGCTTTATCTCGCATGGGTCGCGTCGCATCTCCGCCGTTCCGCAGGCGACGCCGCAGCAGCCGCGTTTCATGTCGAAGAAACAGCCGCCGCCTTCGTCGCCGAAAAACCTTACATCGTCTCTCGCTGGCGCTGGCCGGACCGCTTCAATCCATAACCCGAGCTAATCGCACCAACGACGTACAGGAGCCACACCATGGGTCAACAAATCGAATCCGCACTTCGCCAGTCCATGCACCGCGTGCTGGTTGTGTTGGTCAGCTTTCTGCCGGGAGTGCTCGTCTTTCTCGTCGCCGTCATCCTGCTCACGGCGCTCGGCATGTTCCTCGCCGCCATCGCAAGACGCCTGCTCCTCGCCGCACGTTTCGACGAACGCATCGCCTCCCGCGAAACCACCGATTCCCCCGCGAACTTCTCTGACTGGGCGCCATCCCATTCGCCAACGCTGCTCATCTCTCGCGTAATCCTCTGGGCCTGCATCCTGTTGGGCGTCGCCATCGGCATCTCCGCCGTCGACGCCTCTTACTCCGCCAACTCCAAGCTCTCGGAGTTCCTGCTGCCCTACCTCACGCACGTCCTTGGAGCCATCCTGCTTCTCTTCGCCGGCACGTTGGTCGCGCGCTTCCTCTCACGCTCCGTGCTCATCGGCGCCGTCAACGCGCAGCTCCAGTACGCACGCTTTCTTTCCCTCGGAGTGAAGTGGCTCGTGCTCGTCCTTACAGCCGCCATGGCACTCGATCACCTGCAGATTGGCGGCGTCATCATCGAGCTCGCCTTCGGCATCCTCTTCGGCGGCATCGTCCTCACGCTCTCGCTTGCCATCGGCCTCGGCTCTCGCGACCTCGTCAGCCGCTCCATCGAAAAGAGCATCGAAAAGCCCGTCACGCGCCCCGATCCCAGCCCCTTCCCCGACACCGGCGAAACACCTCGTCCCAAGCTCCGCCATTTCTAAACCTCCGTAACTGCATCAAGAAACCGCCAAAACCCCCGCCGATATAATCGTTAAATGCAGCAGCAAGACATCTACGCGCAACTCACCACCATCTTCCACGATCTCTTCGACGACGACACCATCGTCCTCACCCCCTCTCTCACCGCAGCGGGTGTCCCCGAGTGGGACTCGTTCAACCACATCAATCTCATCGTCGCCGTTGAATCAAAGTTCGGCATCAAGTTCCAAACCGCCGAGCTGGAATCCCTGCACACCGTCGGCCATCTCGCCGATCTCATCCAGTCCAAGCTCGCCGCACAAGGTCGTTAGCCGAAACCCTCACTGCCACGTATGCGGCAGCGCACCCGCCGGCTTCCCTGCTTCGATCTCTGAATACACAATCCCAACATCCTGCGACATATCCGGCCGCACCCAGTTCGCATCCCGCTCCGGCAGCTTCGTCGACACCTCAGCCTGCGCCAGCGGCACACCATCGCGAATCTCCACTCGCACAGCCTCATACAGATCGCGCAGGAACTGAGCCTGCCCCGTAACAATCTCAACTCCTCCAGCGTCGCCATGTCCCGGCAGTACGATCTTCGGCTGCAACGCAGCAGCCTTATCCAGCACTCGCGGCCAGTTCGCGACATCGGCATCCCACAACTTGTTCCGCGGCCCGTTCACCGCAGCATCACCCGTACACAGCACACGTTCCTTCGGAAGCCACACCCATCCATCGCCGCGCGTGTGTCCCCAGCCCAGAGAAAGAAAATCAACCTCACGTGTTCGATCACGCAAAACGAATCTGTTATCACGAATGATGATCGAAGGCCGTTGCACATCGCTCTCACCAAGCGACTTCATATCCTCACGCCTCGCCATCGCATTGCGCCAACGCTCAGGCTCATAGCGATCCATCTCCTCCGCGACACCCACAAACGCCATCGTCTTTGCCCCGGCCATGGTCCACAGGGAGTTCCCGTAAGCATGGTCTCCATGCGCATGCGTATCAAACACATAGCGCACAGGTTTCGGCGAAATCATTGGTATTTCCTTCAATAATTCTCTGCTTCGCCCCGGATAACTCGGGTCCACCAGTATCAGGTAGCGATCCATCTCAATCACAATCGAGTTGCTATACCCCGCATGCGAATCACCCTCAAGAAACCAGACACCTGGCCCCACAAGCTTCGGCGGCATACTCTGCGCGCTCGCCGTTGTAACGCCTAACGCAAGCTCACATACCACTAGCGTCATCAATATGGTTCTCGTTAAGATACGACCAGCCATAGCATCCTGCCTCGTTTCGTACTATCCTCTTCGGATACCCAAACGGCAAGGGCAGCTACATTATGTTGGAACAAAAACCCATACTCGGCGGCTCACCTCTTCGTAAAGAAGGCCGCGCAAAAGTGCTGGGCGCCGCGCAATACATCGACGACCTCTCACTCCCCGGCATGTGGTACGGCGCAACCGTGCGTTCCTCCATTGCTCGTGGCACGATCCGCAGCATCACCTTCTCGCCGGACATCGATTGGTCCGAGTACGCCATCGTCCGTGCCGCCGACATCCCCGGCGAAAACACCATCGTGCATCTCACCAGGGATCACCCCTGCCTCGCCGCGCACGCAGTCAATCACCCAGAAGAGCCGATCCTGCTTCTCGCGCATCCGGAAAAATCCGCGCTGCTCGCCGCTCTCAAAAACATCCACATCGACTACGACGAACTGCCTGGCGTCTTCACCATCGAGGAATCCGAAGCCGCCGTAGAAAACAACGATGCAGCCCGCATCATCTGGCCCGGCTCCGATCAAGGCGGCACCGCCAACTGCTTCAAGAAGTACCTCATGTACTCCGGCGACGCGAAGGAAACCGAAGACGGCCTCGCCGCAGCCTTTGAAACCGCGGACTTCATCGTAGAAGGCGAATACCACACCGGCGCACAAGAACAGCTCTACATCGAAAACAACGGCGTCATCGCCGAATGCTTCCGCGACGCAAGCGGAGCGATCGAAAGCGTCTGCGTCCGCGGCTCCATGCAATGCCCCTACTACCTCGTCCACGCCCTCACGCTCGTCTTCAATCTCCCTGAAGACAAATGCCGCGTCATCCAGGTGGAAACCGGCGGAGCCTTCGGCGGCAAAGAAGATTTCCCCTCCGTCATCGGCTCGCATGCCGCGCTGCTCGCGATGAAGTGCGGCCATCCCGTAAAGATCACCTACGACCGCGCCGAAGACATGGCCGCAACCACCAAGCGCCATCCATCGCGCACACGCCATCGCACCGCTGTTTCAAAAGATGGCAAACTCCTCGCCGGCACAATTGAAGTAACGATCGACGGCGGCGCCTACGCCACATTATCCCCAGTCGTATTGTCGCGAGCCACCATCCACGCACCCGGCCCATACAAGTGGCCGCACCTCCGCGTTCGCGCGAAGGCCATGGCGACCAACATCCCGCCACACGGTGCTTTCCGTGGCTTCGGCGCACCACAATCTCTCTTTGGCCTCGAGCGCCACATGAACAAGATCGCCAAGACCATCGGCCTCACACCCGAAGAACTTCGTCGCCGCAACTTCCTCGCCACTGGAGACTGCACCGCCACCGGCCAGCCGTTGGTTGAGCCCGTCGACATGCAGCATCTTCTTACACGCGCGCTCAACGAGTCTGGATACCACGAAAAAATCGCGCGCTTCGCCGAAGAGAACAAACACTCTTCCATCAAGCGCGGTGTAGGCTTCGCCACCTTCATGCATGGCACCGGATTCACCGGCTCCGGCGAACGCCGCCTCAACTCACTCGTGCATATCGACGTGCTCGAAGATGGCCGCCCGCAAATCCTCGTCTCTTCTACCGAATTCGGCCAGGGCACGAACACCATCCTCTCGCAGGTCGCCGCACAAACCCTCCGCATGCCGTACGAAGACATCGTCGTCGCGCAACCCGATACCAGCGTCGTCCCAAACTCCGGCCCCACCGTCGCCAGCCGCACCGCGATGATTGTCGGCAAGCTCATCGAGCGTGCAAGCCTTCAAATGCTAACGCTCCTCCGCGATGAAGAAAAACTCCCCGAAGACTTCACCCCAGAAGAGTTCAAAACAGCCGCTCTCGCCTATCGCGCAAAGCACGGTTCGCTCCGCAGCTCCGTCCGTTACGAACCACCCGTAAAAATCTTCTGGGACGACGATCTCTATCGCGGCGACGCCTACCCCGGCTACGCCT
>Ga0302313_10000922_pt1 | contig 23577 bp, 19 predicted proteins | sample III_Palsa_N2_2_FD_200454 | JGI IMG/M metagenome (GOLD analysis project Ga0302313, IMG submission 200454) | Peat permafrost microbial communities from Stordalen Mire near Abisko, Sweden - III_Palsa_N2_2 | ecosystem: Environmental > Terrestrial > Soil > Palsa > Peat permafrost | place: Sweden...
GATTCGTGCGGCTGCGGAGACGGTGAAGCCACTGTGCCTGGAGCTTGGCGGGTTGGCGCCGGTGCTGGTGTTTGAGGACTGCGATCTCGACAAGGCGGTGCAGGAGACGATCATCGCGAAGTTCCGGAATACGGGGCAATCGTGCATTGCGGCGAACCGGATCTATGTGCAAAAGCCGATCTACAAGGAGTTTGTGGAACGCTTTGCGGCGGCGGTTGCGAAGTTGAAGATTGGCCCGGGACTTGAGCCGGGGATGGATGTTGGGCCTGTGGTGAATCAGAGTGGACTGGATGCGGCGCTGGCGCAGATTGAAGATGCAAAGAAGCTGGGTGGCCGCGTGATTGCAGGTGGTAAGCGATTGGAGGGTTCGGCTGGGTTCTTCCTGGAGCCGACGGTGATTGAGAACGTGCATGACGGGTCGCTGTGCATGTGCGAAGAGACGTTTGCACCGATTGCGCCGATCAGCAGCTTTGATACGGAAGAAGAGGCGATTCGCCGCGCGAACAATACTCCTTATGGGTTGAGTGCGTATGCGATGACTCGCGACATTGGCCGTGTGTTTCGGCTGAGTGAGCAGTTGGAGGCGGGAACGCTGGGCATCAACGATGGTGCGCCGACGACCAGCCAGGCGCCGTTTGGCGGCGTGAAGCAGAGTGGCTGGGGACGTGAACTTGGCAGCGAAGGTTTGGAAGCATTTTTAGAGACAAAACACGTTTCGATCGGCGGGGTCTAACGGCCCGCAGCCCGAGTGGAAGCAAGGAGAGAGCAAAGACGATGATTCATTTTTTGACCCATGATACTGAAGACAATGTCGGCGTTGCAGTAGTCGATATCGAGGCCGGTGCGGATTGCATTGGCAGAAATCTGAGCGATAACAAGACGCTGAAGGCGCACTCGGAAGAAGCGATTCCTCTGGGCCACAAGATTGCCTTGAAGGACTTCAAGGTCGGCGACGATGTGATCAAGTATGCCTGCGTAATCGGGCGTATCTCCGCCGATGTGAAGACCGGGCACCACGTACATACACAGAACCTGAAGACGAAGAGGTGGGCATAGATGGCAACGCGAAAGATTCTTGGCTATAGACGCGAAAATGGAGCGGTTGGTGTTCGGAACCATGTGGTCATTCTTCCGGTGGACGATATCTCGAACGCTGCGTGTGAGGCAGTGGCGAACAACATCAAGGGCACGATGGCGATTCCTCATGCCTATGGGCGGCTGCAGTTTGGCGAAGACCTTGAGCTGCACTTCCGCACGATCATTGGCACGGGAGCGAATGCTAATGTTGCGGCTGTGATCGTGATCGGCATTGAAGCTGGATGGACGAAGAAGATTGTCGATGGTATCGCCAAGACCGGCAAGCCTGTCTTTGGGTTTTCGATTGAAGGCAAGGGCGACATTCGCACGATTGCGGATGCTTCGTACAAGGCCAAAGAGTATGTGCAGTGGGCAAGCGAGTTGCAGCGCACCGAGTGCGATTTGAGCGAGCTTTATATCAGCGTGAAGTGCGGTGAGTCAGATACGACGACTGGTCTTTCGAGCTGCCCGACCGTTGGCAACGTGATCGATAAGCACTGCGCGGATGGCGGCACGGCTTCCTTTGGTGAGACGAGTGAGCTTACCGGTGCGGAACACATCGTTGCTGCGAAGGCTGCGAATGAAGAGGTCCGCAAGGAGTTCTTCGCGATGTTTGAGGACTATACGAAGCTGGTGTTCGATCAGAAGACGAACGATCTTTCTGAGTCGCAGCCGACCAAGGGCAACATCGCTGGCGGGCTGACTACGATTGAAGAGAAGGCGCTTGGCAACGTCGAGAAGCTGGGCAAGAAGACGAAGTTTATCGGCTGCCTGCCGCCTGCGGTTGCGCCGACGAAGGCTGGGCTGTGGTTCATGGATACGTCCAGCGCCGCGGCTGAGGCGGTTACGCTTTGGGCTGCTTCTGGAGCGGTGATTCATCTCTTTCCGACGGGGCAGGGCAACGTGATCGGCAACCCGATTGAGCCGGTGATCAAGCTTACGGGGAATCCGAAGACGATGGCTACGATGTCCGAGCATATCGATGTGGATGTGTCGAAGGTACTACAGGGTGAGATGACGATTGATGAGGCAGGCGATGTGCTGCTGGACATGATTGTGCGTACCGCTAACGGCCGTTACACCGCAGCAGAAGCCCTTGGACACCGTGAGTACTCGATGACCAAGCTGTACCGGAGCGCCTAAGTTGCCCAGGTTCAAATCCAGTGAACTTCGCGGGCTTGTGAGCAGACTCGCTGTTGCAGGCGGCGTCCCAGCAGACGATGCGGATGTGTTCGCACGTGTGCTTGTGGACGCCGATCTGCAAGGCGTTTCGACGCATGGGGTGTCGCGGCTGAATATTTATCTGCAGCGGATCGAAAAGGGTTTGATCGACCCGAAGGCTGTGTTGGGGATTGATCGCAATGGCGGCAGCGTGTTGGCGCTCGATGCCGGCAATGGCCTCGGCCAGGTGCAGGCGATGAAGGCGCTGGAGATGCTGACGCCGCTGGCGAAGCAGAACGGTATTGCGGCGGCGACGATTCGGAACTCGCAACACTTTGGGGCGCTCTCGTACTACTGCAATCGCGCGGCGGAGCAGGATTTGATTCTGCTGGCGATGACTAATTGCGAGCCGGCGATGTCTCCTGCGGGTGGCTTTGAGGCTTTCTTCGGGACTAATCCTATTGCTGCATCTTTTCCGACAGGGAAGGGGTACAGCGTCAAGATTGATATGGCTACGTCGATTGTTGCGCGGGGGAACATCATCGCGGCACAGAAGAAGGGGCAGGCGATTCCTGAGGGCTGGGCGCTTGATCCGGCGGGTGAACCGACGACGGATGCTTCGCAGGCGCTGCTTGGTACCGTGCTGACGATGGCGGGACATAAGGGCTATGCGCTGGCGTTGATGATTGAGGTCTTCAGCAGCGTGTTGTCTGGTGCGGCTATTGGGTCGGAGATTGGGTCCATGTACAAGAACATGGATCGCAAGCAGGATGTTGGACACTTCTTCTGCTTGCTAAACATTGCGGCGTTCCTGGATGTGAAGGACTTCAAGCAGCGGATGGATGAGACGATCGACAAGCTCAAGGCCGGCAAGCGGCGTCCTGGTGTGGAAGAGATTTTGATTCCGGGGGAGAGGTCTTCGCGGAAGGCGGCGGAGAATGAAGCGGCTGGTGTTCCGGTTGCTGATGTTGTTGTTGGTGAGATCAAAGAGCTATGCAGTCGTTTGAATGTGCCGTTTGATTTGATAGAGGTTGGAAGCTAGACATGCCAGACATTTTGATCTCGGAAAATATTCGCGGAGCAGCAGTGGATGCGCTGGCTTCGCGCTTTGAGGTGGAGATTCTTCCTGACCTTTGGAAAGATCCTGCGGATTTGTTGAAGCGGGTCGTTGGCGTTCGCGCGTTGATCGTTCGCAACCAGACGCAGGTGAATGCCGAGGTGTTTTCGGCGGCGAAGAAGCTGGTGGTGGTTGGCCGCGCTGGTGTTGGGCTGGACAACGTGGACGTTGCGGCGGCTACCAAGGCAGGCGTTCAAATTGCGTGTACGCCGGACCAGAATGCGATCAGTGTGGCGGAGCTGGCGATTGGGCTGATGCTTTCGCTTGCGCGGATGATTCCTGCAGCGAATGAGGATACGAGGGCGGGCAACTGGAACCGGCAACGGTTCCTGGGGACGGAGCTTTACGGCAAGACGCTGGGTATTGTTGGCGCGGGTAAGATTGGATTTTTGACGGCGCGGCGGGCGCAGGCATTTGGGATGAAGGTGCTGGCTTATGATCCGTTTGTTAGTCCTGACAGCGTTCTGCTTGCGGACCTGAATGCGAGGCTGGTTGGGCTTGAGGAGTTGCTGTCGCAATCGGATGTGGTTTCGTGCCATCTGCCTTCTACGCCGGCGACGCAGGGCATCTTCAATGCCGCGCGCTTCGGGATGATGAAGCCTACGGCGACGTTCATTAATACGTCGCGTGGTGAGGTGGTGAACGAAGCCGACCTGCTGGAGGTACTGCGGGCGAAGAAGATTGGTGGCGCGGCGTTGGATGTTCGCGCGAAGGAACCGCCGCAGGCTGGAGAGTTGGAGAAGCTCGACAACCTGATTCTTACGCCGCATACGGCTGCGCTTACGGCCGAGGCTCAACATCGCGTTACCGATTCGATCTGCGAGGATGTGGAGTTGGTCCTCGATGGGAAGCCGGCGCGGAACCCTGTGAACAAGGTCTAGCGCTTTGGCTATGTGTACGGGCCTGTACAATTCATCTGTTTGCTCATGACTGAACAAGCGGGGAGCCAAATTGCCCGTACTGATCGATTCAACGCATAAACCTTATTCTTCCCGGCGTCGCTGGCTGGTCATTCTTGCTGTAGTGATCGTTGTCGCTATCGCTGCCAGCCGGACACTGTTGTCCTATTGGGTCAGCCTCCTGTGGTTTAACTCCCTTGGCTACGGGCAAGTGTTTTGGAAGACCACGGGACTGCAGGTTGGTGTCTTTGTCTTCTTTGCGGTTGTAACGTTCGCCGTTTTGTTCGGTGCGCTGACCGTTCTTCGGCGGTCGCAGCAGTCTGTTCTTCCGCGGGATCACAAGCTGATGATCGGTGGGCAGCCGGTTAACTTCTCGGTGGAACCTGCGCTGCGTGTCATCACGCTGATTGTTTCCTTGGTCGTGGCTGTTGGAACCGGGGCTTCCATGTCGAGCGATTGGCCCGCACTGGCGCTGTTCTGGTATGCGCCGCGGTCCGCTGGCGTTGTTGATCCAATCTTCGGCAAGCCGTTGAGCTTCTTCCTGTTCACGCTGCCGGCGTTGCAGATTCTGCTTAGCTGGCTGCTAACGCTGGCGGTTATTCTCTGCATCGCCGCGGTCGTTCTGCTCGTCGTTACCAGCGGTGCTCGGACGCTCGATAAAGGCCGCAGCAATTCGTCCACGGCATCCTGGAGCGGGCTCTCTGCTGCTGCGGCGTTTCTGTTGCTGCTGCTTGCGTTCAATGTCTACCTGGACCGTTTCCAGAGCCTGCTGGACCATCACACGATCTTCGACGGCGTCAGCTACACGGACGCGCACATCACCATCAACGGGCTGCTGATCGTCTGCGTTGCGCTCGTTCTCGGTGCCATTATCGCGGCTGTTAATGCGGCTCGCGAAGCGCGACCGCGAGTGCTTGCCGTTGCCATTGTTCCCGCTGCATTCTGCTACATTCTGCTGGGAATCGTTGGCTGGTATGTTGCCAACTTCATCGTCAAGCCGAATGAACTGGTGCGTGAAGGCCCGTATATTACCCACAACATCGAGATGACGCGCCAGGCCTTCGGCCTCGATAAATTTCAACGGCTCGAGTTTCCCGCCGAGACAACGGTTGACGCAGCCGACCCTGCGAACAACCAACAGACACTACAAAACATTCGCTTATGGGATTGGCATGCGCTACAGGATACGCTTCGCCAGGTCCAGGAGATTCGTACTTACTACGACTTCCCAGACATCGACATTGATCGGTACACCCTCAACGGCAGCCTGCGTGCGGTGATGCTCGGAACTCGGGAGTTGAACGTCGATAAGCTCCCTGAGAGCAGCCGCAACTGGATCAACGAGAAGCTTATTTATACGCATGGTTACGGCATTACGATGAACCCCGTCAACGGGTTCACACCCGAAGGCCTGCCGACCTTTCTGCTGAGCAATATGCCTGTCCAAAGCACCGTGCCCGGACTAAGCGTCACACGGCCAGAGGTCTACTTTGGCGAACTTACGAACACCGATGTCTATGTCAAAACGCATCAGCAGGAGTTCGATTACCCACAGGGCCAGTCGAACAACCTCACGTCTTACCAGGGTTCGGGTGGAATTGTTCTGGGTGGGTTCCTGCGTCGCGTCATGATTGCGATTGATCGTGGCGACCTGGGCAAGCTGCCGTTCAGTGACGATGTCACTTCGCAGAGTAGATTGTTGATGCAGCGCAACATCCGCACGCGTGTTGCCGCACTGGCGCCGTTCCTGGTCTTTGAGCAGGACCCTTACATCGTTGTCGGCGATGATGGACGCCTGTCGTGGATGATGGATGCCTTTACGACTTCGGATAACTATCCGTACTCCACGCACTATGGCCTTGGCGAAAACCAGGTCAACTACATGCGGAACAGCGTCAAGGTAGTGATTGATGCGTATAACGGCACCACCACCTTTTATGTCTACGACAAGGAAGACCCGATCATCAACGCGTATCGCCGCATCTTTCCGGCGTTGTTTAAAGATGCATCGGAGATGCCCGCGGATCTGCACCGGCACATTCGTTACCCCGAGACATTGTTCAAGCTACAGTCCGAGGTCTATGGCCTCTACCACATGACGAATCCGGAGGTCTTCTTCAACCGCGAAGACCTGTGGACGGTTGCCACGGAAACAGGGCATGACAGCGAAGGCAATCAGACGGTACAGCCTATGCAGCCGAACTTTCTTCTGATGAAGCTGCCTGATGAGAAGAGTGTTGAGTTTGTCGAGATACTCCCATTTACACCGGCGAACCGCAACAACCTGATCGGTTGGATCGCTGCTCGATCCGATGGCGCAAACTATGGCAGCTCGATCGTCTATGACTTTCCCAAGTCGCGCGTGGTCGATGGGCCGCAGCAGATTGAAGCGCGTATCGATCAAAACGCGCAGCTCTCCGGCCAGCTTACCTTGTGGAACCAGCAGGGCTCACATGTTCTTCGTGGAAGCCTGCTGGTCATTCCTACGGGCAAAGCTCTCCTGTATGCGGAGCCGATTTACCTTCAGGCCCAGCAGAGTCCAATGCCTGAACTGCGTTTGGTCGTGCTCGCGCTACAAGATCGTCTTGCCTATGGGCCTACGTTCCAGGCGGCTTTGCAGTCGCTTTTTGGCGGACAGATTTCGTCGATGAGTTCTACGGATACAAACGCACAAGCAATACCGGCATCTACAACTCCAGGCGCGCCGAAGCCTTCTACTGACCTAAATACGCTCATCGCACAAGCCAGCAAAGACTTCGCTGACTACCAGCGTTTGACCTCGGAAGGAAAGTTAGGAGAAGCGGGGCAGAAGCTTGACGAGCTCAAACAGGTTCTGGGTCAGCTAAACGCGCATGCGAAATAATTAGCGGCGATGGATCTGTAGCAACCCAAGGAAGAAGCTGGCGAAGATCGCTTCAACGCCCAGCATGAGGGCGCTGGCGGAAGGCAGCGTAAGGCGCAGCATGCGTGTCGCTGTTACGGCGCCGAAGCCCGCAGCATGCCACTGCGCTACCGCATAGATGCCGGTGCCCAATCCAGCGAGAAGCAGTAGAACGCCAAGGATCAGGCCTGCTTCCAACGAAATGGTGTGCAGCACTTTTTCGAACGTTGGGTTGGGTGGCAGGAAGCCTGCTCGTGTGCCGAAGAGTTTTGCGCTGACGGCAAAGACTGTGACCTGCACGCCGATAAGAAGCACGCCGAGCGCGTACGCCAACGTGTCCACGTCGAAGCTTAGAGGTCCGATGTGACGCTCGCCGCCAATCAGCCAGATGCTCATCAGCAGGCCTGCGACCGTAAGAATGACTCCGGGATAAAAGAACAGCCAACGCGGGCTATACATCAGCAGGAATCGAAGGTGACGCCAGCCGTCGCGCCATGTTCTCAGGTGCGGCGCGCGACTTCGGCCATCGGGTCTCAGGGTGGTGGGGACTTCGCCAATGGATAATTTTTGCAGCGATGCTTTCACGACCATCTCGCTGGCAAACTCCATTCCTGTGGTGCGCAGGTTCAGTCCGCGGATCGCGTCCACGCGGAAGGCTCGTATGCCGCAATGGAAGTCTCTAATCGGAACATCGAAGAATAGCCGCCCAACGAACGACAACACTGGGTTTCCGAGATAGCGATGCAGCGGCGGCATCGCACCATCGAGGATGCCACCCTGGAAGCGGTTGCCCATTACGAGATCATTGCCGGAGTCCAGAGCCTCCATGAAGCGCGGAAGATGACTGAAGTCGTACGAATCATCCGCATCCGCCATCAGGATGTATCTGCCCTGGGCCGCGTGGATGCCTGCAATCAGCGCTGCTCCATAGCCTCGCATGGAGACCGGAATTACCCGCGCGCCTTCGGTGATGGCAATCGCCTGTGAACCGTCCGTGGAGCCATTGTCGGCGATCAACACCTCGCCCTGACGACCCGATGCTTCAATCGCAGCGCGAGCCTTGGAGACGCATGCTGCCATCGTCTCGGCCTCGTTCAGACAAGGCATCAGGATTGTGACATCCAATGTCGGCATCGGGTAAGTATAACTGCGGTGGTTGAGAGTGCGCGCGTGCCGTGCCGCGATAGACTTGCGAAAGGCTTGACCCAGCGAAGGGAACTGAAGATGAGGACAGTATGCGCCGTTACAGGGGCGACCGGTTATGTGGGATCGCGTATTGCTTCTGCTCTGGCCGCTGAGGTTGATGTGGTCTCCATGGGGCGCAGTGTGGGAGTTGAAGGGATTCGCTGGCAGATGGACACTGTGCAGGAGGTTACCAACGAACTCCGCAACCGCAATGTGACGGTGCTGGTGCATTCGGCGTGGGATTTTAGCCATCCAGATGCCGCGGCAAACTGGCAGAGCAATGTCGATGGCTCCCGCAGGCTCATCGCATGCGCGGATGCTGCGGGCGTGCAGCAGATCGTCTTCATCTCCACGATCTCCGCCTTCGAGGATGCACAGTCGGAGTATGGGAAATCAAAGCTGGCGGTTGAGAGGACGATTCTGGCCGCTGGTGGAACAGTCATTCGTCCCGGCCTTGTGTGGGGCGAGCGCCCGGGCGGCATGTTTGGCTCGCTGCGCCAGCAGGTCAGCAAGGGCGGCATCGTCCCCGTCATTGGCGATGGGCGCTATCCGCAGTACCTCGTTCACGAAGACGATCTGGCTGACGTCGTTCTCCGCGCCACAAAGGGTGAGTTCTCCGGCCGCACCGTCACGGTGGCACATCCGAAGCCCTGGCTGCTGCGCGATCTCATCCTCCGTCTGGCGGCTGATGCAGGCAAGACCGTAAGGCTGGTTGGAGTTCCGTGGCACGTGATCTACGTGGGTCTTAAGACAGCCGAGACTTTGGGATTGAAGCTCGGTTTCCGTTCTGACAGCGTCGTTAGCCTCGTCTACCAGGACCCCGCGCCGCAGATATCAACCGATCTTCCGGTGCGAGAGTTTCTCTAGCGGATACGCGCGATTGCCATCGTTGTTTCGAAGATCTTCTATGCGGGTGCGTATACGCTTGGCTGTTCTTCAGCAACGAACGGATAACGTAGACCGATCACTAATAGCGCAACCAGAACCAGCGCTTTGATCTGTCCGGCGATCACGTTGCTGTGAAGGATGAACTCGTTCAACGGACTCATCACCAGTACAAAGCAGATGAAAGCTGCTTTCATCCCGGGGATTTTCTGTCCGGTGCGGTATGCCTCGACTGCAAGGAATACCAACATGGCCCATGGCACGTATAGATGCAGCAACGTGTAGTCCCGGGAAGCCGGCGTCAACGTTACTGCGATGGTGCCGATGCACAGCACCTGATTGAGCAGGGGCAGATATCGGATGCGAAGAAAATAAAGTGACAGCCCTATAATCGCCATCACGATTACATAGACTTTCGAGATGAGAGCGATGGTCGCAAGGCTCGGATACGTGATACCCAAGGCGATAATAGAGCTCTTGATCAGGGCGAAGAGCGAGTGGTCTACTCCTGAATCGAGCGTGTTGAACGGCAGCGTGTAGCCGTTCCGGACGGCCTCCAAACCAACCTGGATTCCGTGCTGCGAGGTCGCAATAGATCCGGAGACAAGCCACATCGCAAACAAAGTGACGACTCCGTAGAGTACGAGCGAGAAAGCAATTTCTCGATATTTCTTCTTGCTGAACAATAGAGCCAGGAATACCAGGGGATAGAATTTGATTGCGCCGGCAAGCCCAATCAAGAAACCCGCCAGCCAGTATCTTCCCGTAATAACGCAATAGAGGCCCGGCCAGATCAGGAATGCAACGAAGATCTCCATGTTGCCAAGCCAGAGATTGAAAAATAATGGGAAGGAGAAGATGACGCATACTGCTGTGAACAGATAGGCGCTGCTCTGGCTTATCCCCCGTTTCTTCAGTGCACCGCTGAACTGTAGTGCAGCGGTCAAAATCCCCGCAAAACAGGCCAACAAGTACCAGCCCATAGGCCTTGGAAGAATGTAGAAAAATTGATAGACCAACGCTGCGGGCGCGGGGTACATGAACATCAGGCCATGAGCGTAGTCGGTTGCGAAGAAAGTCGAATGGTGAAAATCTCGAAATCGTAGAAAGAAGCACACAAAATCAACCCGATGAAGGGATTGAGGGAAGACCAGATTGTCATAGGCTTCCGGAAGATGGAGCACATGCCGGCAGACGTACTTGGCACCCACGTCGAGGATTCCGAGGAGCATTGTCCATAACGCAAAACGCCGCAAGATGGGCGGAAGCGAGTTGACAGGTACAGTGTTGGTCGCGGTCGCTTGATACTGATCGCTCACGGTATCTCCTTGGAAAGCAATGGATCGATCACAGACTCGATAATTGTCAGTGGCGTCTTCTTGAGCTGGCGATACATTCGTCCGAGGTATTCGCCGATGATGCCCAGGAGCATGGCATTGATGCTGATCGAGGCCAGGATCAGCGCCGCCAGCGTAGCAAAGCCTGCCGGCCAGTTTGAGTGTGTCGCCAGCTTGACGATTGCATATCCGAAGATGCCCAACAGCGTGAGCACCGAAGTCGCGAGGCCGAAGTACGTGGACACTCGTAAGGGCACGGTGGAGTGGTTCAGTATTCCATCGAGCGCCAGCGATATCAGCTTGGAAAACGGGAACTTGCTTTCGCCGCGCTCCCGCGCCGCTCGTTCGTAGGGTACGCCTACCTGTTCGAATCCCAGGGAGGCGATCATGCCGCGCAGGTAGGGCTGTGCATCATCAAGCTCGCGCAGTATCTCGATCACACGGCGGCTTACGAGGCGAAAATCTCCGGCATCCACAGGAATCTTGTGCTCGCTCAAGCGGTCGATGAGGCGATAGAACGCACGCCTGGCCATATTGATCGACCAGCCCTCCTTGCGCTTCACCCGCACGCCATAAACGACATCGGCGCCGGCGCGCCAGTGCCGCAGGAAGGTGCCGATCAACTCCGGTGGGTCTTGCAGATCGCAATCCAGTTGGATCGCCACATCGCCACGCGCCTGCGCATAACCGGTCATGATCGAGCGCTGATAGCCGAAGTTCCGCGAGAAGCGATAGACGCGAATCCGCGGGTCGATGGCTGCCAGGGCTTGTAGCCGCACGAATGTTTCATCCGTGCTGTGATTGTCCGTGAAAACAAATTCGAACTCATACTCCGCGCCCAGCGACTGAGCTACAGCGTCCACTGCTGCATGGAAAGGCACGACATTCAGCTCTTCGTTGAAGACAGGAACGACGAAGGAGACCAGAGGTCTGTTCTTGTGTTGGGCAGTCTGTATCAAGCTGTCGCACCCCTTTGTATTAGGTCTCTCCGCTCGTCGCGCAGCCACTCTGCCACGATGGTGTGTACATCAAGCTTGGGATGCCAGCCAGGCAGAATCTCACCACGCCACGGATGAAAGACCTGGCCATCCCAGTAGGGAACCGCGCCCCAATCGAATTCGAGATCCAGGCCGCCTCTGCGGTGCCAGCGTTCGAGCATTTCGCGAAGCGTCACGCGCTCCTCCGACCGCACGGCGTAGACCCCGTTCAAGCCCTCTCCCCCCATTAGCATCTCTGCCGCGTGGATGAAGGCACGTGCAATGTCTTCGACGTGAACCAGCTCAATGTATTGACGGCCTTCGGTGAGAGGGAATCGGGTTCCACCGGGTGCGTGCAGCAGCTTCGTCCAGAGCTTGGGCCGAGGATCGTCCCGGCCAAAGCTGTCGTAAAGCACGAGCGTCATGGCACGCACCGCATGCATGCGGCAGAAGTAGAGCATCAGATCGTGAAAAGCCTGCTTGGTGGCCGCATAGAACGTTTTGGGCGAGTAGGCTTCCTCATCAGTGAACTGCCAGTAGCTTCCCGTGTTCAGAAATACCGGTTTACGCTCGCAGGCTGCTGCGCCGTGCAGCAGGGCAGTCCCCACACTGATATTGGTCTGGACCATCGCAGTCATTTCGTCCAGGCTACTCGGCTCCACGTGGATCGAAGCCAAGTGGAAGATCGCGTCGGGCTGAATTTCTTTGACGAGTTCGGAGAGGGATCTATCGTTGCCTTCGGCCGAGTGAATCTGCGCCGGAGGCAGCATCTTATCCAGCCGTTCGCGGCTGCGATGGGCAAGGGCATGAACTTCAACGCCGTTGCGCAGCAATCGCTGTAGAAGCACGGACCCGATATATCCATTGCCGCCCGTAAGCAACACTTTTTGGATTGTGCTCAAGGTTGGCCTCATCGTCATTATAGTGTTTCCGCCCGAACCAAAATCGCCCTTTCACAGAATACGATCGAGTACACGCAGCCTTTTAGGACGACAATCCCCGCGAACCTATTTTCGCGGCTCGTGACTCTCAAACGCTTAAGATGGTTGGTGCGTTCCTGCACATCAAAAGCCGGGTACAGGAGACGGTCTGGACTTATTTATTTATACACGGTTTGGCCATGAAGGCGGGGTGGAGACAGGGCAGGCAGAGAGGAGGCAATTCAGCGAACTGCTCGCTCCATAGGTCCGCGAGTGGAATCTTCAAACTGTTCGTACGGGAACTCATCCGATAGTGTCTTCCCGCTTCGCGGCACCCGCAAACGAGCGCAACCGCTTTAGGGTCTTAAGATATCCGAATGCAAATTGAATCAGCTTCCGTTTGGATTCCCCCGCCTTGCGCCGGCCGAACGTGACGGGGACTTCGCCGATTTTTGCCGGTGGCTTCCGCAGTGTCGCCTTGATCAGGATCTCTTCAAGAATGTCGAAGGCGTCGGACTCAAGCCGTAGCGGAGTAAGTATAGAGTGACGATAGAGACGGAAGCTATTGGTGACATCCTTGGCGCGGATGGAAAAGGCAATTCGGAATGTCAGGTTCACAATATAAGACATCCAGATGAGAATAACGGGATTCTCCGTATGCCCTCCTGGAGCGTACCGGCTCCCAATCGTAATATCGAAACGATCCCGCTCCGCCCACATCGGTGCGAAGTACACAGGCGAATGGGAGCCATCTGCATCCATGTTCAGGATGTAGGTTCCACGCGCCTCGGCGATGATCGTACGCACCGCATCTCCATAAGAGTTTCCGCCGGCACGGTGTACGTGTCGAACACCGTGTGCCGCACAGATGGCAGCTGTATCGTCCATGGGTTCCTGGGTGTCGACGACTAGAACTTCAAAGTCCGGAGTAAGTGCTGCTGCCGCTTCCTTAATGGACGGCAACATAACAGCAAGATTCTCCGCCTCACGATATGCTGCGATGGTGATGGAAAGCTGGATAGGGGCCATGTGGCTCGATTGTACTATTGCTCTCGGCATAAGTTCTCGCAGGGCCCCAAGCGTGGTTTAGGCATTGAAGGAGCAAGGCGGTTCTTAAGTTGCAGGAACCAGCTTTCGAAATAACGGAAACTTAACCACGCCAGAAATAGTGTTGCGGCCAGTGCGGCGAGTGGGTAAATCCCCTCCGGGTACTTCTCCATAAGGAAACCTGACCTTCCCCCGATACGGAGAGCGATCAGATTTATTAGCCGCACGATATAGGTCTGAACGAGACTGTGCAGCATATCGTGAATGACGTAGGCGCCATAGGAGATTCGACCGACCCAGCGTAATGGTCGCAAGCAGAAGACACGATAGAGAATGCCATCCGGACGCAGAACGCTAAGGATCAGTGAAGCGGAGAGAACATTGATGAAAGTAAAGCTCCACACCGGGTACCAGTCCGGATACTGGAAGTGACTGCGCCAGTTCGGTTCGTGAAAATGGAAGGTGCGGGCGCAATAGGCTGTCGCAACGATCAGCATGATCAAGGCAACAATATGGCCGAGCTTTAGAAGCAAGTCACGGTGCTCTCCCCGCCAGAGGAGAGCGATCAATCCTCCGAGAAGCAGGGAGTCAAGCTGGAATGGCGTAGCACGATAAAACAGCCCCTGATTGAGCATCCAGGTTGGAGCGAGATGCTGAGTGAGAAGGCGAAGCATTGGGCCCAGGATCACGACGGTACTACAAATCCAGAGGAGTGCGCGGCGGCTGCGAACCCAAAAAACGATCCACGGCCACACCAGATAGAACTGCTCTTCTACACAGAGCGACCAGTAATGGCCCATATAAATAGTTTGCGCAGGATGCCTGGGAGTATGTAATTGAGCATCGGCAGCGAGTTGCTGCGGCGAACCGTTGATAGTGCTCGCAGGAGATAGAAAACGAAGGAAGTTTCCGAGATACAAAGGCCATGCAATCCAGGCAAGCGACCAATTCCAGTGCATGATCGGGGTCAGAATCAACAACGATAGAAAGATGCCGTAATACAACGGGAAGATACGCAGGGAACGGCGAATATAGAACGTTCGTGCACGCTGCGGAGCGTCGCGGCTATCAAACAGAATGCCGGTGATGAGAAATCCGGACAAAACAAAAAACGTGTTTACGCCAGCCCATCCCCAAGGGATCGCATAGTAATGTGCCAGAAAACCATCATAAAAGCGATAGCTCGCAGGCCGTCCAAGGCGGGAAAAAAGGCGCGGTTTTCGGGTTGTGTAGTCTCAGTATTGCCTGCGACGGGCACTATGGACAAAAATTACCTCTGGCTGTGAGCTATCACAGCTTACTTTGCAAAGAATGCTCACAGATAATCGTGACGTTAAATTACACTCGCTGAGCTTCTGAACATGGCCACGTTCAACGCAACTCTCGTAGCTACTGGTCTTAGGCGGTCTGATAGATGGCCTCATCCTCCCGCGGAGCCGTGCAGTAGACTACGGCCATGGGTCTCCCCCACATCGTTATAGGCTCAGGTCCGGCTGGAGTCTCGTGTGCCGTGGCGCTGCTGGCCCAGGGCCGTTCCGTCCTGATGATCGATGCCGGCGCTGAACTCGAACCCGAAAGAGCGCAAAGACTTGCAGCCCTGAGCGCAACTTCGCCTGAGACCTGGGCGGGTCCCGCAACCGCGTGGATGCGCGAGGGCATGCAGTCCACCGCTGAAGGCATACCCCTCAAACTGAGTTTCGGCTCGGACTACCCCTTCCGCATCCTCCCCGGAGCGCCTGTGGTTGAGGGCTTAGGGGTCAATACAAAGTTCTCTATGGGCAAAGGCGGGTTCAGCGCGGTCTGGGGAACGTCGATCATGCCGTACCGCCAGCACGACATCGAACGCTGGCCCATCACCACCGCCGATCTCGCCCCGCATTACCAGGCCGTGCTGAACTTCATGCCCGTCGCGCAGGGGCATGACGCGCTCGAAGAATCCTTTCCCGCCTTCAAAGCCACCGAACCCATGCCGCTCAGTCCGCAGGCATCGGTGTTGTTACAGAATCTACAGTCCCACGAGACGCAACTTCGTGCGCAAGGCGTCAGCTTTGGCCGCTCTCGACTGGCCATCAACGCCGCCCCCTGCGTCCGTTGCGGTCTCTGCATGTATGGCTGTCCTTATGGGCTGCTCTACTCCACCATGCAGACGGTGGAAACACTTCTCGCCAATCCAAACTTCCGTTACACTCCCGGCTTCGTCGTTCAGCGCGTGGAAGAGGTCGGCGACGAAGTCCGCGTACACACCCTCAACACCCACGGCGTCCCGGAGACATTCTCCGGCGAGCGAGCCTTCATGGCCGCCGGTGTTCTTGCCTCAACCGCCATCATGCTGCGCTCGCTCGACCTCTACGACCATCCTGTAACCTTCGCGGACTCCCAGTATTTCCTCCTCCCCATGCTGCGTCTCCGCGGGGTTCCCGGCTTCGAGCGCGGCAATCTCCACACGCTCGCACAGCTCTTCCTCGAACTCATGGACGACGCCATCACCCCAAACACAGTCCATCTGCAGGCCTATACCTACAATGATCTCTTCGAGGCCCCCATCGCCCAGAAGTTAGGCCCGCTGCAGGCAATCTTCCCGTCAAAGGCGTTTCTCTCTCGCCTCTTTCTATTCCAGGGCTATCTACACTCCGACGACTCCCGCCCCGTACAGGGACAGCTCGAACGCACCCCGACCGGCGACGCCTTGCGCCTCACCAGCGCTCCCCGGCCACATACCGAAGCGACTCTCAAGAGCGTGGTTCGCAAGCTCGGCAGTCTCCGCCGCCTCACCGGCCTGCTCCCGCTCACACCGCTCCTGCAACCGGGCGATCCCGGCCGCGGCTTCCACACCGGCGGCAGCTTCCCCATGTCGGCCAGCCCGTCAGGCCTCGAAACCGACCTGCTGGGCCGCCCGCGGGGTCTCAAACGTACTCATATCGTTGATTCAAGCGTTTTACCTTCGATAGCGGCTACCACCATTACCTTTACCGCCATGGCCAACGCTCACCGTATTGGAACTCTCACTGGACAGTGACGTATCTTCGCGTGTACTTTTTTACAGATTGCTCATCTTAGGTGGGCATGTCTTGACAGTGTTAACAGCATCCAGTCCAAAAGCAGGGTACAATTCTGTTCGTGGACAGGTCTGCTCGTCTTCCTGCCCAGACCAAGATAAGAAGAGGATATGAAGAAAATGAAGATGATGAGAGCAGTTTGTATCGTGGCAATCGTTTCGGCATTTGTAATTCCGGCTGTCGCTTTTGGTCAAACTGGCTGCAGCGACTCTCCTGAAAATCCCACCGCACTTCTTGCTCTTGTCGGCGGTCTCGGCGGAGCTGTCTCCATGATTCGCAGCCGCCTTCGCAAAAAGTAGTCCTATCGAGTTCGCAACGGTCAGCGATCTTCCGGCAAGAAAGCCGGGGATGCTGGCCGCTTGCATTTAACCCAGGATTCTCGCCCCCTATACTGGAATCGCACCACGAACAGTGCGCTTGCTACAGGCATTGTCCCCGTCGTCCAGTGGCCCAGGACGCTGCCTTCTCAAGGCAGAAACATAGGTTCGAATCCTGTCGGGGACGCCATATTTTCGTAGTAAATTTCCGCATCGGCTTAGCCGTCCGTAACAGGGGTAGGGAATGATCGATCCAAAGGCAGTCCTCGCACATCTAGATGAACTCCGCGCCTTCTCCGCCGACGAAGATGGAGCCCAGCGCGTCGCCTGGTCGCCCCTCTGGCTCAAAACCCGCTCCTGGTTTGAAGAAAAGCTAGCCACTCTCACCAGCACCGTGGCCCCGAACCTGAAGCACCACTACGATGCCGCCGGCAATCACTGGGTCACACTCCCCGGCGCGTCTGAGCAAGCCCTCGTCTTCGGCAGCCATCTCGACTCCGTCCCCAACGGCGGCTGGCTCGACGGCTGCCTCGGCGTTATCGCCGGCCTTGAAGTCCTCACCAGCCTCGCAAAGCAGTACGACGGCAAGCCTCCCGTCACGATCAAGCTGGTCGATTGGGCCGACGAAGAAGGCGCCCGCTTTGGCCGCAGCCTCTTCGGTTCCTCCGCCTTCGCCGGCACGCACACTATCGAAGCCGACCGCGTCCGCACCGATCGCGACGGCCTGACCCTCGAAGCCGCCCTCAAAAATTGCGGCTACTCGGTTGAAAATATCGGTGCCGCCGCCATCGAGCAGAAAAACCTCGCCGCCTACCTCGAACTCCACATCGAACAGGGCCCCATCCTCGAAAAGCTCGGTCTGCCCCTCGGCGTAGTGCAGGGAACCAAGGGCGTAGAGCGTTGGGCTATCACCTTCCGCGGTCAGGAAGCCCACTCCGGTTCGACCCCTATGGAGGTCCGCCGCGACGCCCTCGCAGCCTGCGCTAAACTCGCCCTCGAAATCCGCCCCATCGCCCGCAAGCACCCGCAGTCAGTCGCCACCATGGGCAGCGTCAAGACCTTTCCCGGCATCGTCACCGCAGTTGTAGGCCGTTGCGAAGCCACACTCGATATGCGCGATCTCGACGCCACCGTCCTCGCCAACATGCTCTCCGACGCGCAATCCGCCAGCGAGCGCTTCGCCGCCGAAGAAGGCTGCACGGTCGAGTGGTCGAAGATCTGGTCCATCGAACCCATACCCTTCAATGCCGACCTCATCGCCCTCTGCAACCAGGCCATCCTCGAAACCGTTGGCACATCGCACCAACTCCCGTCCGGTCCGCTCCACGACGCCGCCGAGGTCGCCCGCATCGGCATCCCAACCGTCATGATGTTCGTCCAATCTTTGAACGGCCTGAGTCACAACAAGGCTGAGGACACCATTCGAGAACACATCGAACAGGCAGTCGTCGCGCTCAACTCGCTCGCCGGCAAGACGATCTCGTGGATTCTCAAGCAGTAGTGAAGCTCACCGGAGCATGAATGCCACTCTCAGACGCTCAAAGAGGCCAGTTAGCCCAGCACTGGATCGACGCCTGGAATGCTCACGAACTTGATCGGATCATGAGCCACTATGCAGCTGACGTCGAATTTGAAGCCAACACCGTCATCCGTCGCTGGCACAAGCCGGACGGCATTCTGCGCGGCATCGGCGAACTCCGCGAACACTTCCGCCTTGGCCTTGAGCTGGCGCCGGACCTGCGCTTTGAACTCGAGGACGTTTTTTCGGCACCCAGTGGCTACGCCGTGCTCTATCGCCGAGAAAATGCCAATCGTGTGCTTGACGTTGTGGAACTCAACCCCGAAGGCAAGGCGCAACGCGTGAAAGCCTTTTACCTCGATCTTCAGAAATGACCGGGCGTCTCGCCTTTGCGCCGAAAATGGTGCATAATCGTCTCTTCTATAAAGCATCTTCAAAATTCGATCAGGCTTACAAAGCGTCAAGTGGCCTGTGGGCATCGCATTTTCATTTTCACTAACGCCCGCAGCCAGTAAAGAAGGAGATTCAAGCAGCAAGATGAGCGAACCAGCAAATTCATTGGGACATTCTCCGGTCTCTTTTTACGCGCAGTCTCCCACCCCGGGCGATGTCTCCGCGCGCTTCCCGGACCTCCATCCGGCCTTTGAGAAAACCGCGGCCATCGCCGAAGCCCACCGATGTCTCTACTGCTTCGATGCCCCCTGCATGTCCGCCTGCCCCACGCACATCGACGTGCCAAAGTTCATCAAGAAGATCGCCACCGGCAACCTCGAAGGCTCTGCCAAAACCATCCTCGACGCCAACATCCTCGGCGCCTCCTGCTCCCGCGCTTGCCCTGTAGACGTCCTCTGCGAAGGCGCCTGCGTGATGCACCGCTACAATAAGCAGCCCATCGAAATCGGCCGCCTGCAGCGGTTCGCCATGGATGCTCTCCACGAAAGCGGCGCACCGCTTCCATTTAACCCCGGTCCCGACACGGGCAAGCGTGTCGCCCTCATCGGCGGTGGCCCTGCCTCACTTGCCTGCGCCGCCGAACTCCGTCGCCGTGGTATCGCCGCAGACATCTATGACGCCCGGCCACTCCCCGGCGGCCTCAACACCTACGGCATCGCGGAGTACAAACTCCCACTCGCCGAAAGCCTCCGCGAGATTGACCTCCTCTCGCAGTTAGGCGTCACGTTCCACTTCAACACAACCGTCGATGCCGCCAAACTAGCTTCGCTTGAAGCGGAGTACGACGCAGTCTTCCTAGGCATGGGTCTCGGAGCCATTCACAAGCTCGGCCTCGCGGGTGAAGACCTTCCCGGCGTCACCAACGCGCTCGACTATATCGCCGGCTACAAGAGCGGCGCAATCACCACCGCGCCCGCAAAGGTCGCGGTCATCGGCGCAGGCAACACCGCCATCGACGCCGCCAACGCCGCCGTCCGCCTCGGCGCGACGGAGGTCACCATGGTCTACCGCCGCGGCCCCGAGCAGATGTCCGCGTTCAGCTTCGAGTACGAACACGCCAAGCAGGAAGGCGTAAAGTTCCTCTGGCACGTCGTCACCGCTGGCCTTGAAGGTAACGGAAAGCTTGAAGCTCTCAAGCTAGCCAAACTTGAAGCCACCGCCGACGGCTCGCTCGTTCCGGTGCAGGGAAGCGAGTTCACTCTCCCCGTCGATCTCATCATCCTAGCCATCGGCCAGGCCACGCATACCGAGTTCCTCTCGGGCGACAAGGTAAAGCTTGAACGCGGCCGCATCCTCATCGACCGCGCCACCGGCCAGACATCCAACCCCAAATACTTCGCCGGCGGCGACTGCACCAACGGCGGCCGCGAAGTCGTAGACGCCGTCGCCGACGGCAAACGCGCAGGCATAGGAATCGCCGCCGCACTGGAGGCCAACTAAATGCCCACACTAGAAACCACCTTCGCCGGCATCAAGTGCCTCAATCCCTTCTGGCTGGCCTCCGCACCGCCTACGAACTGCGGTGAGCAGATCATGCGCGCCTTCGACGCCGGCTGGGGCGGCGCCGTCTGGAAGACCATCGGCGCGCCTGTCACCAACGTCAGCTCCCGATACTCGTCCATCGACTGGGCCGGACAAAAGATGATGGGCTTCAACAACATCGAGCTCATCTCCGACCGCCCCACCCAGACCAACCTCGACGAAATCCGCGAAGTGAAACGCCGTTACCCCAAGCATGTCGTCATTGCGTCTCTCATGGTCGAATCCAACCGCGAGTCTTGGCACGACATCGTCGACCGCGCCGAAGACGCCGGAGCCGACGGCCTCGAACTCAACTTCGGCTGCCCGCACGGCATGTCCGAACGCGGCATGGGCTCCGCCGTAGGCCAGGTCCCCGAGTACTGCCAGCAGATCACGGAGTGGGTAAAAGAAAAAGCCCGTACCCCGGTCATCGTGAAGCTCACACCCAACATCTCGGACATCCGCATCCCCGCCCGCGCCGCGAAACGCGCCAAGGCCGACGCCGTCTCCGCCATCAACACGATCAACTCCATCACCGGCATCAATCTCGACACGCTCGAGCCCAACCCGATGGTTGACGGCAAGAGCTCCCACGGCGGCTACTGCGGCCCCGCGGTCAAACCCATCGCGCTCAACATGGTCCAGCAGGTCAACTCCGACTACATCGACGGCGACCCTATCCCCATGTCCGGCATCGGCGGCATCGGCACCTGGCAGGACGCCGCCGAGTTCATCCTCCTCGGCTCCGGCACCGTGCAGGTTTGCACCGCGGCCATGCACTACGGCTACCGCATCGTCGAAGACATGGCCGACGGCCTCCTCAACTGGATGCGCCAAAAAGGCTACAACACCATCGACGACTTCCGCGGCCTCTCGCTCCCCAACGTCCGCGAGTGGAAAAACCTCAACCTCAACTACCGTGTCGTCGCCGAGATCCACGCCGACAAGTGCATCGGCTGCCAACTCTGCTACACCGCCTGCTGGGACGGCGCGCACCAGTGCATCCACATGGACCGCACTGAAGGCAAAGCCATCACCTTCGCCGGCACCGATCCCCGCTACGCGATGCATCAAGCCAACCCACACGGCATGCCCACACCCGACCAACGTTTCGCGCAATCCATCATGACCATCTCCACCACGCCAATCCCCAAGCTCGACCTCGACGGCCTCGGCGAACTTGGCCCCTACGCCACACCTCTCACCCGCATCCCGCGCGTCGACGAAGACGAGTGCGTCGGCTGCAACCTCTGCTCGCTCGTCTGCCCGGTGCCTGACTGCATCACCATGGAACGCCGCGACGACCCGAGCATTGCTCCAAACACCTGGGCCGAACGTGTAGCCGCCGGCGCCGTCCCGACCGGTGCAAGCGACCCCAACCACGGCAACCCCAACCATTCATAACGTGGTTGGGCTCTGTCCTTGCTTCTAGGTAAGCCAAGGCTTTAGCCTTGGCACTCAGGCCAACCCCAGATTTGGGCTTTAGCCCCTGGGTAGGTTTTAGAGCTGCCGCAACAGCCAAATGTTAAGGGCACGATTTCAGTCGTGCCGATACAGCACCACCAAAGACGGGGCTTTAGCCCCTGAGGAACGCACTAGAGCAAATCACCTATGGGTATGAAGCTCTGGCTTGAGGGCCGGAGGCCCGAACTATACCAGCGTGGGGCGAAGCCCCACGGAAGCGAAGAGAATGGGTCAGAGGGCCGGAAGGCCCGATCTATAAAGGCTGCTTTACATCAGTAGGTAATTTGTTCTAGTGGCTAATCGAAAACGCAATGTAGATTTTTGATTCCAATGCGAAGCGATAACTTGGAGAGGGAACATGGCGACTAAGTCGAAAATTAAACAAAATGGGCATCAAAATGGAATGCACGGTGTTTTTTTGACCGCAGCCGAGTTGACTTATCGTGGCTTCATCGTTTCGTTGACATCTCGCAATGCCTATGGCGCGGACCTGCTTGTGACGGATGGCGAGTGTAAACAGACATGGTCAGTTCAAGTAAAAACAAGTCAGAGTACGGCCGCAAATCGCTGGGTTATCGGTGCCCATTGCGAAAAGTTGGTCTCCGAAAGTCACGTCTATGTGTTTGTGGGACTCAAAAGGAATGACCGACCTCAGTTTCTAGCGGTTCCGAGCCGAGTTGTTGCCAAGAACATTCGTATTAAACCATCAAAAAGCGGCGTCTGGTATGAGTTTCCGCGTGCTACGAAGTGGAAGCACAAAGACGAGGGTTGGGAAGAAACCTTCCGCACTCCACCCAAAAGGCAAAGTAAAACGCCCAGCACAAATATAACAATCGCAGCCGCCTAAACGTCACAAGAGGTAAAGCAATGGGAACCCTGATCAAAAACGGCACCGTCGTCACCGCCGAAGGCTCCACCAAACTCGACGTCCTCATCGAAGGCGAACGCATCACCAAAGTCGCGCCCAACATCGACCCCGCCAACCACACCCTCATCGACGCCACCAACCTCCTCATCATGCCGGGCGGCATCGACGTCCACACGCATCTCGACATGCCCTTCGGCGGCACCACCTCCGCCGACGACTACACCACTGGCACCCAGGCCGCAGCCGTCGGAGGCACCACCACCGTCATCGACTTCGCCCTCCAGTCCCAGGGTCACACCATGGCCGAAGCCCTCACCACCTGGCTCGCCAAGTCCAACAACAAAGCCTGCATCGACTTCTCGCTCCACATGGCTGTCACCGATCTCGACCCCCACAAGACCGGCTCAACCACCGCAGGCCTCTCCGAACTCGAAGATATGGTGAAATTCGGCATTACCAGCTTCAAACTCTTCATGGCCTACCCGAATGTCCTCATGATCGACGACGGCCTCATGTTCCAAGTCATGCAGAAGGCTGCATCCCTCAACGCGCTCTGTTGCATCCACGCGGAAAACGGTTCTGCCATCGACATCGTCGTCGCCCAGACTATAGCCGCCGGCCACACCGAACCCCACTACCACGCTCTCTCGCGCAGCCCCAAGGCCGAGGCCGAAGCCACCCATCGCAGCATCGCCCTCGCCGACATGGCCGGATGCTCCGTCTACATTGTGCATCTCTCCAACGAAGACTCCCTCGCCGCACTCAAGTTCATGCAAGCTCGCGGCGCCAAGGCCCTCGCCGAAACCTGCACCCAGTACCTCGTCCTCTCCATCGAAGACCAGATGCCCGGCAAGAGCTGGGACGAAGCCAAGTTCGTCTTCACTCCACCCCTC
>Ga0302313_10000924_pt1 | contig 23498 bp, 20 predicted proteins | sample III_Palsa_N2_2_FD_200454 | JGI IMG/M metagenome (GOLD analysis project Ga0302313, IMG submission 200454) | Peat permafrost microbial communities from Stordalen Mire near Abisko, Sweden - III_Palsa_N2_2 | ecosystem: Environmental > Terrestrial > Soil > Palsa > Peat permafrost | place: Sweden...
CCTTGGGGGCGGGATCAAACCACAGCACTTTTCCGGTGACGGGGTTCAGCGCGGTCAGGCCGGGCTTGGGCGCCGCATCTCCGCCGCCCTTCACCCGTTCGGGTTGGCCTTCGTTGAACAGGAGGCCGACATCGGAAACGGGCACGAATAGCGCATGTCTGTCCACGGCGACGCCCCATTCGATCCCACCAAGGGCCGACCCCGCGCCGACCTGGGTCTTCCACAGCAACTTGCCGCTATCCGGATCGAAGCCGTAGGCGATGCCGGACTTCTGCCCGTCGACCAGCACCTGCTTGCCCGAGGCCGAGGTGAACAACACCGGCGAGGAGCCGAAGTCATAGTCGGGGCCCTGCGGGCTATTGCAGTTGGGGCCCCGGTGGGCCGGGTCTTCGCAGCCCATGATGTAGTTGTCGTGCTCGGTGACCTGGGTGCTCCAGCGGATCTTGCCGGTTTTCATCTCGATGGCGATCAAGGCGTCGTCGCCCTTGGTGGGGGCGTCGGTATAGCTGTCGCCGCTGGCCACATAGACCAAGCCGCGCTTGGCATCCGCCGTCGGCGCCGACCAGATGGCGCCGCCCGCCGGACCGTGCCGCTCGATCCCCGCCGGGTTCTTGCCCAGGGAGATCACCGGCTCGTTGATGGTGAAGGTCTTCCAGAGCTGTTTGCCGGTCTTGATATCCAGGGCGACCACCGAGCCTCTGAACGAGCAGCAGGGATAGGTGGGCTGCATCGCCACCGGCTCCTCGCCAGAACTGAAGGGGACGAAGACCTCGTCGCCGGACACGGCCAGAGCCCCGCCGACGCTGCTGGCGGGATGGGTTTCCAGCGCCTCGCTCTTCCAGATCTCCTTGCCGGTCTGTGCGTCCAGGGCGTGAACCTGATGGCCGACGCCGATGAAGGTAGCCCAGCCGCTCGGGGAGATGGAGGACTTGATCACCATCGGCGCGCTGCGCGAGGCCAGGTTGGGAGCCACCCAGTGGGCGCAGCCGGTCTTGGCGTCGAGGGCATAGAATTTGCCGGTGCGATTGGTGACGAACAGCCAGTCGCCAACCACGGTGGGTTGGCCGCCGCCGGTCATGGTGTAGGCCCATTTGACCTTCAGCCGCGGAACCTCAGCGGCCGTAAAGCCGGGGTTGGGCTGATAGCGGCTGGTGTTGGCGTCATGGCCGATCTGGCGCCAGTCCTCGGCGCTGGTCTGGATCGGCGGATTGGCCGTGCACATCAGGTCCGTGCCGACGGGACCGACCATGGCGCGGCGCCGGCGAGGCGAGGCGGCCGCATCCTGGCTGGGGGTCAGATAGGCGGCGACCGCGGCGATCTCATCCTTGCTAAGCCCCTTGGCCATCGGCGCCATTTCCCCGTCGGTGAGGATGGCGACCACATTGGCGCGCGGATAGGCGGCGATGGTCGCCCGGCTCGGCGCATGCTGGATCGGCGGTTCGTGGCAGGCCTTGCAGTGCTGGGTGAAGATGGCTTCACCACCAGGCGCGGTGGCCATGGCGGGCGCGACGGCCGGGGTAGGGGAGGTTGGTGTCGGGCTGGCGGGTGTTTGGGCGCCGGCGCCAGACGCCAGGAAGCCGATCGTGGCTGCAAACAGCGCAGCCACTGTCCATGCCTTGGTGTGCATCGGATCCCCCCATTGGATTCTTTCGCTAGGTATGCGCCTTAACCTCGCTCTTTTGCAAAGGTGTTTCGCCTCTGGGCGTGGTGCTCATCCGGCGAGCGACTGAGGGTGAGCGTAGACCCAGAGGCCATCTTCAGCTTGGGTGAACCCATTGTCGCGGTAGAGATTGCGCACCGGACTGTTGCGCGGCGTCTCGATCACCCGGGCTGCCAGGCGCTGAATGCCGACGGCCTCCACGACGGCGCCCAGAAAGCGGTGTTCGACCCCCATGCCGAGCACACGGCAGCTGATCGCGAACCCGGTAATCTCATCGGCTTCCACGACCGCCGCGCCGACCAGGCCATGATCGCCAAACCGGTCGCTGACCCTCAGCGAGAAGGCCCGCGCCCGATCGGTGTTGAGCAGCCTCGCCAGCTCGGCGGCCAGAAATGGGCGGCCGGTGGTGTTGAACTGGGTGGTGCGCCGGAACAACTCCTCGACGCGGCCCAGGTCGCCGTCGCTCAAGGGCTCGATGTGGCATTGAAGATTCAAAGAGGCGAGATAGTCGGCCTCGGATGTCGCCTCGCCGCGAAACTGCTGGCGGCCCAGCTGCGCCTTCACCAGCTCGGTGCGCCCGGCCGCTTCGCCGCTCACCCGTGGGGTCTGCAGGCGCGGATCGTTCAACAGCCTGGCCCGCAAGGCGAATGGGTTCTCGCCCCAAACCTCGACCTCGGGCAGGCGCTGGCGCACGCGGTCGCGCTCGACAGGATGGTCGTCGATGAAGATGAAGCTCTCGGGCGCGAAACCCAGCTCGTCGGCGATGGAGCGGATATTCTCGACCTTGTCGTCCCAGTTGACCCGCCAGGTGACGAAGTCGTCGGGGGTCAGCAGCCGCTCGCGCGGATAGTGGTCGTCGTAACGCCAGAGCTCGCGCACCGTCGCTTCATCGTTCTTGCTGACGCAGGCCAGCACCACGCCCCGGCGTTTCAAGGCCAGCAGGGCCTCATGCAGGCCGAAATAGAGGCCGACGTAAGAAAAGGGGCTGCTGATCGCCGGATCGAAGGCGAAGGGCGCGCCGGTCTCGGCCAGCACGCCGGGCCAGAGTGTTCCGTCCAGATCGACGATCACGCATTTCTTGGCGTCGATCCCAAGCACGGTGACCAGGGCGTCGATATGGGTTTTGGCCATCGACCGTTCGCGTAGGTAGGCATCGCTGTCGACGAGATCGCTTAAGGGCGCGGTGTCCGGGAAGATATCGTGGACGGCCGCCTTCTCAGACGCCGGGCGTTGCAGCATCCAGCCCGGAGAGCCGAAATGGGTGAAGCCGACCTGGGCGTCGTCCAGCATGCGGGCTGAGCCGTCAGCACCCAGGGCGGCGGCGATATCGACGACGTGGACGTCGGCAAAATGTTCCACAAGGTCCGCCAACGCCACGGCGGCGAGGCGGAAGCGATTACGGTGACCGTTCAGCCCGCGCTCGGCCATGCCCAGTGGCTGCACCGTGGGCTCCGGCAGGTTGTCGATCAGGATCGGCGCGGAGCTGTGGAGGCGAAGTCCCTCGATCACCTTCTGGGCTTCGGCGATGTAGCCGCCATAGGGCGGCGCGTCTGATCCGGCCGAAAGGGGCTCTGCGATGGCGTGCCGGGCGCGCAGGGCGCCGATCAAGATCACGTCGTGCGGGCGTTCGGCCGCCAGGCGGACGTCGTCGGGGAAGGTCGCGGCGACCTCCAGGGCTATGCCGCGCTTCGCCGCCTCCTGGCGCAGGAAGTCCGCCTCCATCTGCAGGTCGCAGTCGCCCAGCACCAGGGCGGTGATCTTGCGCGCTGGCTGCGCCAGATTGTCCACGCCGATCGCCGCACTGGCGGCCCAATAGGTCTCACCGGCGACAAGCCGCTCGCGGCGGTAACTGTCCAGTAGAGCGCCTGGGTCGCGGCCATGGGTTGGTGACAGTGCGACCGTAGCTTCGGCGAGCTCCTCGCCTTCGGTCTGCTGGGTAAGAATGCCCTGATCGGTCATGGCCGACAGCAGATTGACCAAGCCCTCTGGAGACGCCGGCGTCAGCTTGGCGAGGTCGGCGAACTCATCCGGCAGGACCCGAGGCGTGGCGAAGAAGTTGATGATAGTCGCAAGGTGCGTATCCACCACGCGCCGTTGCTGGCTGACCGCGTGGACCAGAAGGACGCGCCCATCGCCAACGGGAATCTGATGCAGGAATCTCGACCGGCGAAGAATCACAACTGAAGTCCGGGCGTGGCGAAGGCCCGGATAGAACCCCGATTCCCCGCCGGGCTCTATGCGCCGAGCAGGCCCGCCGCGCGTTCGGCGAAATAGGTGATCACCCCGACACACCCCGCCCGTTTGAAGGCCGTGAGGCTCTCCAGGATGGCGCGCTCTTCATCCAGCCAGCCATTGCGGGCGGCGGCCATCAGCATCGCGTACTCGCCCGAGACCTGAAAGGCGAAGGTCGGCATGGAGAAGGTCTCGACCACGCGGCGGACGATATCGAGATAGGGCATGCCCGGCTTGACCATCACCATGTCCGCGCCCTCGGCGATGTCCATGGCGACTTCGCGCAGGGCCTCTTCGGAATTGCCCGGGTCCATCTGATAGGTGCGCTTGTCGCCGGGATTTTCCACCGAGCCTGCCCCGAGCTTTCCCGAGCCGATCGCCTCGCGATAGGGGCCGTAGAAGGCCGAGGCGTATTTGGCGGCATAGGACATGATCATCACATCCTGGTGGCTGGCCGCCTCAAGGGCGGTGCGCAGAGCGCCGACGCGGCCATCCATCATGTCGGAGGGGGCCAGGATGTCGGCGCCGGCGGCGGCCTGCATCAGCCCTTGTTCAACCAGACGCTCGATGGTGGCGTCGTTGAGGACGCGGCCGTTCTCGATCAGGCCGTCGTGGCCATGGTCGGTGAAGGGGTCCAGGGCCACGTCGCACATGATGCCCACCTCGGGCGCGGCGTCCTTCATCGCCCTCACCGCCTGGGCGATCAGGCCATCGGGATTGCCGGCCTCGCGCCCCGACGCATCCTTCTTGGCGCCGTCGATATGCGGGAAGACGGCGATGGCGGGAATACCCAGCGCCCGGGCGCGGACAGCCGCCTTGGCCGCTTCGCGCACGGAAAGCCGTTCGACGCCGGGCATGGCGGCGACGGGAATCCGGTCTTCGACGCCGTCATGAACCACCATCGACCAGATCAGGTCGTTGGGGGTCAGCGTGTTTTCGCGAACCAGCCGCCGCACCCAGTCGGCCTGGCGTAGCCGGCGCGGGCGCATGGCAGGGTAGGGCGCGAGGGGGGCGCCGGTCATGGCCAACTCCGAAAAGCCTTAGAACTTAGGGCGCGGTCTGGCGGATCGAGCGCTGGGACGCAAGGCGGGAAAAGCCGTAGGCCGAGGTGACGAACAACCACAGACCGGTCAAGACCCCTAGAATCCCGGCGGCGCCGAACATGGCCATGGTCATATAGTCGATGCGCATCTGGGGCAGGGCGACGTTGTCCCAGCCATTCCAGCGGCTGTGCACAGCGGTTGCGACCACCTGGGCCATCATCCAGGCGATGCCGGCGAAGGCGGACAGGGCCGCCAGCAGGGTCAGGGCGAACCCGACCCAGAAGATGAAGATCTGAAACCGATGATGACCGGCGATAAAGGGCGCGACCTCGCGCCTTTTGGCGTAGGCGATCGCCACCGCGATCAGGGCTGGAAGGCCGGCGAAAAACACCGCGAAAAACAACAGCCCATAAGCCAGGAGCGCCAGGTTACGGTCGACATCGTCTGGGGGCGTGGAGCTGGCGACGTCTGTCACTGCGGCCATGGTCCATTCTACATCTGGCGCCGCACCGCGGCCGGAAGATTCCTTAGATTGCGCTCTTGACGCCCGATGCTCAACCTTCATCTGTGCGGGCGCTTTCCGCCACAGCAAAGGCCCGCGATGGACTTCTCGCTTAACGACGACCAGCGCGCGATCGAAGACGCCGCGCGGGGCTTTGCGACCACGGAGATGGCGCCCCATTCCGCCCGCTGGGACGCGGATGAAATCTTCCCGGTCGACACCCTGCGTGCGGCGGCGGCCCTTGGATTTGCAGGGATTTATGTCGATCCGGAGGTTGGCGGTTCCGGGCTCGGTCGGCTGGATGCGGCCATCATTTTCGAGGCCCTGGCCTACGGCGACGTCTCGACCGCAGCCTATCTGTCGATCCACAACATGGCCTCGTGGATGATCGATCGGTTCGGGTCGCAGGCTCAGCGCGAGCAGTATTTGCCGCGCCTGACCACCATGGAGCTGATCGCCTCCTACTGTTTGACCGAGCCAGGATCGGGTTCGGACGCCGCCGGACTGCGCACCACCGCTGTGCGCGACGGCGATGATTATGTGCTGAACGGCTCGAAGGCCTTCATCTCCGGCGCCGGGGTTTCGGACCTCTATGTGGTCATGGTCCGCACCGGCGCGGCGGGTGCGAAAGGCGTCTCGGCACTGATCGTCGAGAAGGGAACGGCCGGCCTCAGCTTTGGCGCCAACGAGCGGAAGATGGGCTGGCGCAGCCAGCCGACGGCCCAGGTCAATTTCGACGGTTGCCGCGTGCCGGTCGCCAATCGGATCGGCGAGGAGGGCGAGGGCTTCAAGTTCGCCATGGCAGGCCTGGATGGCGGGCGCCTGAACATCGCCGCCTGCGCCCTGGGCGGCGCGAGCCTGGCCTTTGACACCGCCAAGTCGCACCTTGAGACCCGTCATCAGTTCGGCCGGCCCTTGAAGGAAAACCAGGCGCTGCAGTTCCGGCTCGCCGACATGGCGACGGACTTGGAAGCCGCCCGACTGATGGTCTGGCGCGGCGCGGCGGCCATGGACGCCAAGGATCCGGGCGCGACCAAGCTCTGCGCCATGGCCAAACGCTTCGCCACCGACGCCTGTTTCGATGTCGCCAACCAGGCGCTGCAGCTGCACGGCGGCTACGGCTATCTGAAGGACTATCCCCTCGAGCGGATCGTCCGCGACCTCCGCGTCCACCAGATCCTGGAAGGGACCAATGAGATCATGCGCGTGATCATCGCCCGCGAGCTGTTCCGGTCATGAGCACGCCCGACCCTGAAGTCATCGCCCGCATTGAAGGAAGCGTCGGCCGCCTGACGCTGAACCGCCCCGGCGCGCTACATGCCCTCAACACCGGCATGTGCGAGATCATGACCGAGACGCTGCTGGCCTGGCGGGGCGACCCGGCGGTCACGGCGATCCTGCTCGACCATTCTGGCGAACGCGGCTTCTGCGCCGGCGGCGATATCCGGATGCTGGCGGAAAGCGGCGCCAGCGATGGCGTCCAGGCCCGGCGGTTCTTCTTCACCGAATACCGGCTGAACGACCTGCTGCATCGCTACCCCAAGCCGGTGGTGGCGATCATGGATGGTGTCACCATGGGCGGCGGAGTCGGCCTGTCCATGCCGGCGAAATATCGAGTCGCTACCGAGCGCATCACCTTCGCCATGCCTGAGACCGGCATCGGCCTTTTTCCGGACGTCGGCGGCGGCTGGTATCTGCCAAGGTTACCGGGGAAGACGGGCCTGTGGCTGGCCCTGACCGGGGCGCGGCTGAAGGCGACGGACTGTCTTGAGCTGGGCATCGCGACCCACGTCGTCGACAGCGCCGCCACCGGCGCGCTGAAGGCCGCGATCGTCGGCGAGCCGCACCGGATCGAGGCGCTGTTGTCGGACCATCCAGCCAACGTCGCCGAGGCGCCGATCCGGGCGCATCGAGAGACCATCGACCGGCTATTCGCAGGCGAGACCGTGGAAGCGATCTTCGGCGCCCTGGCGTCCGACGGCGGCGACTGGGCCGGCGAACAGCTGAAGAGTCTCAAAACCAAGTCACCGCAGACCCTCAAGGTGGCTCACCGCCAGCTGCGTCTGGGCGCCGGCATGGCCAGCTTTGCTGAGAACATGGCGATGGAATATCGGATCGGCGCCCGTGTGGTCGCCCGGCATGATTTCATCGAAGGGGTGAGGGCGGTGATCGTCGACAAGGACAATGCGCCGCGCTGGTCCCCCGAGACGATCGAGGGCGTCAGCGAAGCCATGTTGGACGAGATTTTCTTACCCCTCCCGCCCGATCAGGAATGGACTCCGCTGGCTTGATTTCATCAGCGCGGCGGCGCTGAAGTGAAACAAATGGGAGGACGACCGATGCGCGTAGACCTGAAGACCTTGCTGTGCGGCGTGGCGCTCGCGGGCGTTCTGGCGACGGGCTTGGCGGCGGCCAGCGCCGCGGACGTCCCCGGCTATATCACCACAGCGATCGCCGACCCGGGCCGGCCCGACGCCGACAAGGCGCGAGACGCCCTGCGCAAACCCGCCGAGATGATGGACTTCGCCCGCATCCATCCGGGCGAGACCGTCATCGAGCTGCTGCCCGGCCGGGCCTACTATTTCACCAAAATCCTCAGCAAGATCGTTGGGCCCGGCGGCCACGTCTATGCCGCCTCGCCAGGCCCGATGGCCAATGCGCCGGCTGACGCCAAACCCGCCGCCAACCCGCTGGCCGGCAATCCCGCCTACGCCAACATCTCCGATGTCGTCATGCCCGGCGGGCTGCCGGCCGTTGCGCCGGTGGACGTGGTCTGGACCGCGCAGAACTATCACGACTTCCACCTGGCCCGTCTGAACGTGGACGTGCCGGCGTTCGACAAGCTGATCTTCAGCGTCTTGAAGCCCGGCGGCGAATTCATCGTCATCGACCACTCCGCCGTGGCCGGCAGCGGTCTCGACGTGCCGGACAAGCTGCACCGGATCAACGAGGACATCGTCAAGAAGGAGGTCGAGAGCGCCGGCTTCGTGCTCGAGGGCGAGACAGACATCCTGCGCAATCCCGCCGACCCGCGTACGGCCCTGGTGTTCGACCCGTCGATCCGGGGGCATACCGACCAGTTCGTTTTGCGGTTCCGCAAACCCAAATAGGTCAGTGTCGTCATGAAAGTCGCGTTTATCGGCCTGGGAAATATGGGCGGCGGCATGGCCGCTCGGCAGGCCGCCAACCAGCGTTCGGTCCAGGCCTTCGATCTGTCTCGGGTCGCCTTGGATCGGGCGCTGGCGGCCGGCTGTGGCGACGCGGCGTCCGCCGCCGAGGCGGTGCGCGGCGCCGACGCCGTCATCACCATGCTGCCGGCCGGACAGCATGTCCGCAGCCTCTATGCCGACGCGATATTGGCCCATGCGCCTAAGTCGGCGCTGCTGATCGACTGCTCGACCATCGACGTCGACAGCGCCCGTCTTGTCGGCGAGCAGGCGAGGGCGGCGGGGTTCCGGTTCGCGGACGCCCCCGTCTCCGGCGGCACGGCGGCGGCGGACGCAGGCACGCTGACCTTCATGGTCGGCTGCGACGAGGCGGACTTCGCCGACATCGAGGCCGCGCTTCAGCCCATGGCCCGGGCGATTGTGCGGGCCGGTGACGTCGGCGCGGGGCAGGCGGCCAAGATCTGCAACAACATGCTGCTCGGCGTCTCCATGCTGGGCGTCGCCGAGGCGTTCAACCTGGCCGAATCGCTTGGTCTCGACGCCCAGCGCTTCTTCGACATCTCATCGAAGGCCTCGGGCCAGTGCTGGTCGATGACCAGCTACTGCCCTGTGCCGGGACCGGTGCCGGCCTCGCCCGCCAACCGCGGCTTCGAGGGCGGATTTGCGGTGGCGATGATGTTAAAAGACCTAAAGCTGGCGCAGGAGGCCGCCGCCAAAAGCGGGACGTCCACGCCGATGGGAGCCCAGGCTGAGGCGCTTTACGCCCTGTTCGACAAGCTGGGCTACGCGCACAAGGACTTTTCGTCCGTTATCCGCATGCTTTCCGGCCGTTTGGACACGCTGGGTTAATCCGCCGCAAGTCCGTTTCCGATAGTGACAAGGCATTGCGCCGGGTGCAAAACGCCCCCAATTTTATTGGACGCCCGTTTTTTGGGGCGGCGGGGATGTGGAGTCGATGGATTACAAGGCCCAACTTCGTAGCGCCGTTGAACAGGTCAAGACCGAAGGCCGCTATCGCGTTTTCGCCGATCTGAAACGCTATCGCGGCGATTTCCCGCGCGCGTCCTGGACCCGCGGCGACGGCTCGCAAAGCGACGTGGTGGTCTGGTGCTCCAACGACTACGTGGGCCAGGGCCAGAACCCTGTCGTCATCGAGGCCATGCATAAGGCCATCGACGAAGCCGGCTCCGGCTCCGGCGGCACGCGCAACATCTCCGGCACGACTCATTACCATGTGGAGCTGGAACAGGAGCTGGCCTCGCTGCACGGCAAGGAAGCGGCGCTGCTGCTGACCTCCGGCTACGTGGCCAATGAAGCGGCCTTGTCGACGCTGGCCAAGATCCTGCCGGGGCTGATCATCTTCTCCGACGAACTGAACCACGCCTCGATGATCGCCGGCATCCGCAACGGCGGCGGCCAGCGTCATGTGTTCCGGCACAACGACCTGGAGCATCTGGAAAGCCTGCTGCTGGCGGCGCCAGACGATGCGCCGAAGCTGATCGCCTTCGAGAGCGTCTATTCCATGGACGGCGACATCTCCGACATCGCCGGCACCATCGCCCTGGCGAAAAAGTACAACTGCCTGACCTATCTCGATGAGGTCCACGCGGTCGGCCTCTACGGCGTTCACGGCGGCGGCGTCGCCGAGCGCGACGGCGTCATGCACGACATCGACATCATCGAAGGCACCCTGGGCAAGGCTTTCGGTGTGATGGGCGGCTACATCGCCGGCGAGGCGGACATGGTCGATGCGATCAGATCCTATGCCTCCGGCTTCATCTTCACCACCTCGATCCCGCCGGCCCTGTCCGCCGGCGCCCTGGCCAGCGTCCGCTGGCTGCGCGAGCACAACGAGGTGCGCATTGCCCACCAGGAGCGCGCCGCGTCGCTGAAGAAGCGGATGCTGGACGCCGGCCTGCCGGTGATGCCGTCCGTCAGCCACATCGTCCCGGTGCTGGTCGGCGATCCGGTCCACTGCAAGATGGTCTCCGACATGCTGCTCGAGGACCACGGCGTCTATGTGCAGCCGATCAACTATCCCACCGTGCCGCGCGGCACCGAGCGGCTGCGGTTCACGCCCACGCCCTTCCACACCGACGGGATGATGGACGATCTGGTCAAGGCGCTTGATGCGCTCTGGTCGCACTGCAACGTCGCGCGACTGGGCGGCCGCGCCGCTTAAGGCTTGATCGACGGTTCTCAAGAGGAACCTGATCCATCGCTTGATGACGTGCCCTGATGACGTGCCCTGATGACGTGACTGGGGATTGAGTTATGTTGCGCTGGACTCAGGTTCAGCGCGGCGCCACATCCAGCTTCCATGTCATCGCCCCAATCGTCCATCGTAGCCGACGCGTCCGCGCCCGAGCAGACCGTCCGTCCTTATAAACGCGTGCTCCTGAAGGTGTCCGGTGAGGCGCTGATGGGGGACCAGGGCTTTGGAATCGACCTGACCACCCTCGATGAGGTGGCCTCCGACATCGGCGAAGTCGTTGCGCAAGGCGTGCAGGTCTGCCTGGTGATCGGCGGCGGCAATATCTTCCGTGGACTGTCGATGGCCGGCAAGGGCATGGAGCGGGCCAGCGCCGACTATATGGGCATGCTGGCCACGGTCATGAACGCCTTGGCCATGCAGAGCGCCCTGGAAAAGCTGGGCATCCACACTCGTGTCCAGTCCGCCATTCCGATGGACGCCATCTGCGAACCCTACATTCGCCGTAGAGCCTTGCGGCATCTGGAAAAGGGCAGGGTGGTGATCTTCGCCGCCGGCGTTGGCGCGCCCTTCTTCACCACCGACACCGGCGCTGCGCTCCGGTCGGCGGAAATGGGCTGCGACGCCCTGTTCAAGGGCACCAGCGTCGACGGCGTCTATACCGCCGATCCCAAGAAGGATCCCGAGGCGGTGCGCTACGAGCGGATGTCCTACCAGGAAGTCCTGGCCAAGGACCTTCGGGTCATGGACGCTTCCGCCATCAGCCTGATGCGCGACAACGCCATTCCGATCATCGTCTTCTCGATCCGCAATCGCGGGTCCTTCCTGAATGTCGTGAACGGCGAAGGCCTTCACACCGTCATCACCCACGACGTCAAAATCTGAACCGTTGAAGGAGAGGCCGAATGGCTGACGCCGAAAAGCCAGTCATGGCGCGTTATCGCGACCGGATGGACAAGACCGTCGCCGCTTTGAGGGAAGAGTTCGGCGGTCTGCGCACCGGCCGGGCGTCCGCCGCGCTGCTGGAGCAGATCATGGTCGAGGCCTATGGCGCCCCCGTGCCGATCACCCAGGTCGCCAGTCTGAGCGTCCCAGACCCGCGCTCCATCAGCGTCAGCGTCTGGGATCGCGGCCTTGTGGTGTCGGTGGAGAAGGCGATCCGCTCGGGCGGCCTCGGCCTCAATCCGGTGGTCGAAGGACAGAACCTGCGCGTGCCGATTCCGCCGCTGACGGAAGAAAGGCGCAAGGAAATCGTCAAGCTTGCCGGCAAATATGCCGAGCAACAGAAAATCGCGGTTCGCAACGTGCGACGCGACGCCAACGATGATCTCAAGAAGGCTGAGAAGGACGGCGCCATCAATCAGGACGAACTGAAGCGGATGGAGGGCGAGGTTCAGAAACTGACCGATGAGGCGATCAAGCGCGTCGACGAGCTCTTGAAAACCAAAGAGCAAGAGATCATGCAGGTCTAATGGCGCATCGGAGAATCGTCGCCGATCCGCCAGGGACCCTAAAGGGCATGTCGTCGTCACCCGGCTCCAGGCCGATGTCTCAGCCCAAGGGCAAGATCCCCGCCGGCGACGCCGCTGGACTTCATGTCGCCATCATCATGGACGGCAACGGACGCTGGGCGAAGGCCCGGGGCCTGCCGCGCACCCTGGGGCACCGGTCCGGGGTCAATGCGTTGAAACGCACCGTGGAAGCCGCCCCCGAGCTTGGCGTCGACCGGCTGACGGTATTTGGCTTCTCGACCGAGAACTGGCGCCGGCCGGCGCGCGAAGTTTCCGAACTGATGAGCCTGCTCAAGGCCTATATCGAAAGCGACCTTGCCCGGCTCGAGCGGGAGAATGTCCGTGTCCGGATTCTGGGGCGGCGATCTGGGCTTTCGCCGGACATCCAGGAGATCATCGAGCGCGCCGAGACGCGCACCGCCGGCAATTCGAGATTTCTGCTTCAGGTCGCCTTCAACTATGGCGGCCGCCCCGATATCGTCGACGCAGCGCGGCGTCTGGCCGAGGAGGTGCGGGCCGGGCGGCTCGACCCCGCCGAGATCGATGAGGCTCTGTTCGAGCAGCATCTGTCGAGCTTCGAGGGCGGAGCGCCGGACCTGATCGTTCGCACCAGCGGCGAGCGCCGACTCTCCAATTTCCTGCTGTGGGAGACCGCCTACGCGGAACTGGTTTTCCAGGATGTGCTCTGGCCGGACTACGGCCGCCAGCACCTGGCCGCCGCAATCGAAGAATTCCGGGGCCGTGAGCGCCGATTTGGCGGAGCCGAAGTCGATGACGTCCTCGCGACCGGCTAGGCGTTTCGACTGGCAGAACCTCGCACTTAGGGCGGCGTCGGCGGCGGTTTTGATCCCCGCGGTCATCGGCGCGATCTTCTTGCCGTGGATGTTTCCAACTTGGCTTTCCGGCGTCTTCCCGATGCTGATCGCCGTTGCGATCGCCCTGCTGTCCATCGAGTGGGCGCAGATGACGGCGCCGCGGGCGCGGGCGCGTGTCGCCGTCGCCCTGACAGCGGCGGTGGTCATCCCGATGTTGCTGGCCTACCGCCACGCCTTCGTCTGGGCGGAGATCGGGGCTTTGGTCGGGATGGCGGCGGCGGCGATCGTGGCCCGGACGGGCGGCGAACAGCCTCAGGATGCGGCCTTTGGCGTGGCCTATATGGTCATACCCTGCCTGGCCTTGATGTGGATGCGGGGGCAGGGCCAGCCGATCAGCTGGACCATCCTGCTCTTCGCCGTCACCTGGTCAGCCGATATTTTCGCGTACGGAACCGGCAATCTGCTGAAGGGGCCCAAGCTCTGGCCACGCTTTTCGCCGAACAAGACCTGGTCGGGATTTATCGGCGGACTGATCGGAGCCATGGCGGCGGCGGTCGCGGTGGGGTACTTTTCCACCGCCCGCCTTAGTTTCGCCGTGGCGGGCGCCATTGGTCTGGCGGGGGGACTCGCCACCATGGCTGGCGATCTGTGGGAGTCGATGTTGAAACGCCGGTACGGAGTTAAAGACTCGGGAGACATCATCCCGGGGCACGGTGGTTTGCTCGATCGGGTGGATGGTTTGATGTTTGCTATTTTGGCGATCGCGGCGGCCCGGTACGTCCTTGCGTCGGGTTGGGTGCATTGACCCGGCGCCGCGTAACGGTCCTGGGATCGACCGGCTCGGTCGGCGCCGCGACCCTGGACCTGCTGCACAAGGCCGAGTCGCACGGCTCCGCGAACGTGGAGATCGTCGCCCTGGTGGCGGGGCGCAACGTCGCCTTGCTGGCCGAGCAGGCGCTGCGTTGGCGTCCCAGGTTGACCGTCATCGCCGATGAGACCTGCCATGCCGAACTGCGCGAACAGCTGGCTGGCTCGGGCCTGGAGACGGCGGCTGGCGAACAGGCGGTGCTGGACGCGGCGGGACTTCAAGCCGATTGGGTGATGTCGTCGATCGTCGGCTCCGCAGGCCTCGCCCCGACCCTGATCGCGGCGCGCACCGGCGCGGTGATCGCCCTGGCCAATAAGGAAAGCCTGGTCTGCGCCGGCCCGGCGCTGTTGGAGACCGCGCGCCAGTTCGGCGGCACGGTCATCCCGGTCGATTCCGAACACTCCGCTATATTCCAGGTGTTGCAGCCGGGCTGCATCGACCGGGTGTCGAAACTGATCCTCACCTCCTCTGGAGGGCCGTTCCGGCGCTGGAGCATGGCGGAAATGCGGCAAGCAACACCGGAGCAGGCTGGTAAGCATCCGAATTTCAGCATGGGCGCCAAGATTTCGATCGATTCCGCGACCATGATGAACAAGGGCCTGGAAATGATCGAGGCCGCCTACCTGTTTTCCACCCCGGCGGAACGGATAGACGTCTTGATCCATCCTGAGCAGATCATCCACAGCATGGTGGAATACCAGGACGGCTCGACCCTCGCGCAACTGGGGCCGCCGGACATGCGTGGGCCGATCGCCTGCGCCTTCTCCTGGCCGGATCGTCTACCCTGGCCAGCCCCTAAATTGGATTTGGCGGCTGTCGGTTCCCTCACGTTCGAGGCGCCGGATCCCGAGCGCTTCCCGGCCCTGGCCCTCGCGCGCCACGCCATGAAGGTCGGCGGCCTCGCGCCAGCGGCGATGAGTGCGGCGAATGAGCAGGCGGTGGCCGCTTTCCTTGACCGGCGCATCGGCTTTCTCGATATTGCGGCCACGGTGGCTGAGACCCTCGAGCGCATGGATGCGTCGCGGGCTTTCGCGGGGGCGAACGGCGACGCATTGGAGGCCGCGATGATGACCGACCGCAACGCGCGCCGCACCGCGCGCGACGTTCTGGCCGACCTCACGCCCTCAAATCGCTGACAGTAAGGACGCAAGCGCAGCATGCCGCCCTTTCTGCACCTCTTGGTCCTGCCGCTCAGCTGGGTTGCGCCATTTCTGGTGGTGATGATGACCATCGTCATCATCCACGAGCTTGGCCACTTCTTCGCCGCGCGCCTCTTCGGGGTCGCCATCGACCGATTCTCCATCGGCTTTGGCCGGGCGCTGGTGAGCTGGCGCGACCGGTCGGGCGTCGAATGGCGCATCGGCTGGGCGCCGTTCGGCGGCTATGTCCAGTTCGCCGGCGATGAGAACGCCGCTAGCGTGCCGGACCAGAACGATCTGGAGCAGATGCGGGCGGACATCGTCTCTCGCGAAGGTTCGGGCGCGGCCGACAAATACCTGGTGTTCAAGCCGCTTTGGCAGCGCGCGGTCGTCGCCGCGGCGGGGCCGTTCGCCAACTTCGTGCTCGCATCGGTGATTATCGCCGGCCTGTTGCTGGCCTTTGGCGAGGATGTGACCGCGCCGCAGGTCGGCGAGGTTCTCGGCGGCAGCCCCGCGGCGGCGGCTGGGCTCAAGTCCGGGGATATCGTCCTTGATGCGGCGGGACAGCATGTGAATTCGTTCGACGACCTGGCGCGCATCGTTCAGCTGCGCGCCAGGACGCCGATCTCTCTCATCGTTAAGCGAGGCGGCGCCGATCTTGATATGACCGTGACGCCCAGCCAGGTCCTTCACAAGGACCCGGTGCTTGGCGACGCCACGGTGGGGGTGATCGGTGTCGCGCCAGCGATTGGGGCCACCAGTCACCACCGCTATGGCGTCGGTGAAGCGGTCGAGCAGGGACTGGTGCGTCCGTGGCAGATGGTGGGCACGACGCTCTACTATTTTGGTCGGCTGGCGCGCGGACAGGCGTCGTTCGACATGCTCGGCGGGCCTTTGCGGACAGTGCAGCTGTCGCATGCGATCGCCAAGGCCGGCTATCAGGCAGGGCCGACCTTAGGCGAGCGTGCTTTGGGGGTCACCCAGGCCCTGCTTTCGGCCATCGCCTTCATTTCCGTGAGCGTCGGGATTTTCAACCTATTGCCGATTCCGGTTCTCGATGGCGGCCATCTGGCGTTCTACGCCTATGAAGCTGTTGCACGGCGTCCTCTAAACGCGGCTGTCCAGGCCGTGAGCTACCGGGTAGGCCTTGCCTTGCTGCTCGGATTGATGTTGTTCGCGACCACCAACGACCTGCGCCACAGCAGCGTCTTTCATTTCCTCGGCGGCTTGTTCTCGTGAGCACCCGCCCCACGCTGATGGCAGACCAGATGGATTTAACCGCCGACCGATCCGCACCAGCCCGCTATCGGCTGCTGACCGGCTTGGCCTGGTTGCTGGCGACGACGGCGTTGATCCCGGTCGCCGCGATGGCCCAGGCCGCTCCGCCGGCGCCCGTGGCGACCGCTCCCGCGCCGGCCCCGTCGCCCGCCGCGCCGATTCCGGGCGCGGCGTCGCAGACCGGCGTGGTCCAGAGGATCGTGATCCAGGGTAATGTGCGGATCGAACAGGAAACCATCCTGTCCTATCTGCCAATCCAGCCGGGCGATGTCATCGGTCGGGCCCAAATGGACCTGGGCGTGAAGACCCTGTTCAAGACCGACCTGTTCGCCGACGTCAGCATCGACCTGAACGCCGCTGGCGATCTGGTCGTTCGTGTGGTCGAAAACCCGATTATCAACCAGGTGGTGTTCGAGGGGAACGACAACCTCAAGGACGACAAGCTGCGCGACGAAGTCACCGTGCGTCCGCGGGGCATCTTCACCCGCGGCAAGGTGCAAGGCGACGTCCAGCGAATCGTCGAGCTCTATCGTCGCTCTGGCCGCATCGGCGTCACCGTCACGCCCGAGATCGTCGAATTGCCGCAAAAGCGGGTCGACTTGATCTTCGAGATTAACGAAGGGCCCAAGAGCGGGGTTCTGCGCGTCAACTTCCTCGGCAATAAGGAGTATTCCGAGGATGACCTGCGTGGGGTCATCACCACCAAGGAAAGCCGGCTTTATCGGTTCCTGTCCAGCAACGACAACTATGACCCGGACCGGATCGATTACGACCAGGAGCAGCTGCGGAAATACTACCGCAACCACGGCTTCTATGACTTCCGGGTGATCAACGCGATCGCCGAGCTGTCGCCCGACAAGAACGGCTTTGCGCTGACCTACACCCTCGATGAAGGCGCCAAGTACAAGTTCGGCAAACTGAAGGTCGAGACCGACCTGAAGCGCCTGAACGGGGCGGTGCTGGCTCAACTTCTGCCGTTGCACAGCGGCCAGATGTATGAAGACGAAAAGATTCAGCAGTCGACCGATGCGTTGACCTTCGCCGCCGGCGCGGCGGGTTTCGCCTTCGTCGATGTGGTGCCGCGCTACACGGCCAATCCGAAGACCCACACCGTCGACGTCACCTTCGAGATCAAGGAAGGCCCGCGCGTCTACGTCGATCGGATCGACGTGGTCGGCAACACCCAGACGCTGGATCCGGTGATCCGGCGCGAGATGCTGGTGGCCGAGGGCGACGCGTACAACCGCGTCCTGGTCGATCGGTCGAAGAACCAGATCAAGGCGTTGGGCTTCTTCAAGGACGTCGACATCAAGCAGACGCCTGGCAGCGCGCCCGACCGGACGGCGCTACAGGTCAAGGTCACCGAACAGCCGACCGGAGAGCTTTCGTTCAGCGCCGGCTACAGCTCGGTCGACCGACTGGTGCTCGACCTTGGCGTCTCGCAACGCAACTTCCGCGGCACTGGCGAGGACGTCCGCGCCGAGATTTCCGTCGGCTCCCTGCGCCAACAGCTCCAGCTGTCGTTCACCGAGCCGCGTTGGCTGGGCCGTAACCTGACGGCGGGCATGGATCTCTATGCCTATCGCTACGACTTCACCATCTACTCCGGCTACGACACCACCTCGGTTGGCGCGGCCTGGCGTGTGGGCTTCCCGATCAGCCAGTATATGAGCCTGTCGGGCACCTATACGATCCACGCGGATGACGTGATCGTGGACAGCTCGCTTTGCGGCGCGACACCGACAGTTTCGCCGATCCTGTGCGATGAACGCGGCTCAACCTTCACCTCGCTGGTGGGCTACACCTTCCGCTGGGATCACCGGAACGACCCGATCAACCCGACGCGCGGCTACAGCGCCGAGATTTATCAAGGGTTCGCCGGCCTTGGCGGTGACGTCAAATATGTGAAGTCCACCGTGACCGCCGCCTGGTACCACGGCTTCTCACCGGCCTGGATCCTGACGGTTTCAGGCAACGCCGGCTATATCAACGGCTGGGGCGGCGACACCGTGCGCATCAACGACCGCTTCTACGAAGGCGGCGACTCGTTCCGTGGCTTCCAGGTGGCCGGCCTTGGTCCGCGCGACACCAATCCAGCCTATAATCAGGCCCTGGGCGCCAAGACCTACGCCATCGGCACCATTGAGCAGACCTTCCCGGACGGCCTGCCGGAGCAGTACGGCATCCACATGGCGCTGTTCTCCGACTTCGGTATCGTCGGATTGCTCGACCCGTCCGACACGATCTATGCCGGCACCTCCCAGCCGTCACCGACGGTGAAGGACGACCTCGGCTTCCGCGCGTCGGCCGGCATCAGCGTGTTCTGGAAATCACCGGTCGGCCCGATCAAGATCGACCTCAGTCAGGTTCTCAAGAGAGAGCCTTACGACATCACTGAAACCTTCAAATTCTCCACCTCAACTAGGTTCTAAGTCTCATGAAACTCAAGCAGTTTGCTTCGGCGTCGGTCGCTCTGACGGCCGTCGTCGCCTTCGCCGCGCAGGCGAGCGCGCAAACCAGCACCCCGCCGGTCACCGGCCCAGTGCTTCCCGGTATCTGCGTCTTCAATCCCGCCCGCGCCGTCGGCGGCTCCACCATTGGCAAATACGTCACCAGCCGGCTCAACGAAATCGGCCAGCAGGTCAACGCTGAGCTGCAGGCGGAACAGGCCCAGCTGCAGACCGACGCCAAGGCGTTGCAAGCCAAGCAGGCGACGCTGACCAAGGAACAGTACCAAAGCCAGGGTGAAGCGCTGCAAGTCCGCGCCGGCGCCTTCCAGCGGAAGGTGCAGCTCCGCGACAAGGAGATGCAGGAAACCCAGTCGAAGGCGGTGCAGCAGATCGCCCAATCCATGGGTCCGATCGCCATTCAGGTCTTCCAGCAACGGGGTTGTTCGGTGCTGCTGAACACCGACGCCCTGTACCTCTACGTGCCGGGCGCCGAGCTGACCGACACGGTTATCGCCGGCCTCAACGCAAAAATGACCACGCTCGCGGTCGAGCGCGTTCACCTCGACCAAGGCGCTCCGGGCGCTCCGGCGCGCTGATAGCGATCAAAGAGCCCGCTCCTTCAGGGGGCGGGCTCGACTTATTTTCAGGGACTTCGATGCCCGATCCTCGCTTCTTTCAGGACCGCGGGGCTATCTCGCTACAAGCCGTGGCGGAGCTCACCGGTGCGGTGCTGACCGACGTCGGCCAGGGCCGGCGGTCGATTTCCGGCGTCGCGCCGCTCAATCGGGCGGGGGACGACGAGGCGAGCTACTTCGCTGATCCTCGCTATGTCGACGACCTGGGCCGTACCGGCGCTGGCACCTGCTTCCTGCCGGCCAACCTGGCCGATCAGGCGCCGCGTGGCTGTGTGGTGCTGACGACGCCGGAGGCTCAGTTGGCCTTCGCCAAGTTGGCGGCTCATCTTCATCCCGCTCATGCGTTCGAGATGGGAGGATCGCCCGTCCATGAAACCGCGGTCATCGAAGAGAATGTCCTAATCGCGCCGGGCGCTGTCATAGGGCCTCGCGCGGTGATCGGCCGGGGCACGCGGATCGGCGCCAATGCGGTGATCGGACCGGGCGTCGAGATCGGCCGCGACTGCGAGATCGGCGCGCGGGTTTCGGTCAGCTTCGCCCTGATCGGCGACCGGGTGAAGCTCTATGCCGGCGCCGTTATCGGCGAGGCCGGCTTTGGGGTCACCGGCGGGCGCGCCGGACTGATGGATATTCCCCAGCTTGGCCGCGTGATTTTGCAGGATGGCGTCACGGTCGGGTCGAACAGCTGCATCGACCGCGGCGCCTTCGAGGACACGGTGATCGGCGAGGACACCAAGATCGACAATTTGGTGCAGATCGGCCACAACGTCCGCGTTGGTCGGGGATGCTTGTTCGCCTCCCAGGTTGGCGTGTCGGGCAGCACCATCATCGGCGATGGTGTTCGATTTGGTGGTCAGGCCGGAATCGCCGATCACTTGAAAATCGGTGATGGCGCAACCTTGATGGCCCGGGCCGGTTTGATGAACGACATCGGCCCCGGCGAAATCTGGGGCGGCACGCCGGCCTTTCCCAGGCGGCAATGGTTCCGGCAGACGGCCTGGCTCGCCCGGGCGGCAAGCGGTAAGAAAAAAGGCGAAGGCGGACCGAAAGAATGAAGACCCTGCCAGCCGGCGCCGACAGCCAGACCGAAATCGACATCAACGAAATCTTTAAGCGCATCCCGCATCGGCAGCCATTTCTGCTGGTCGATCGCTGCGAAGACTATCGCCCCCACGAATCCATCGTCGGCATCAAGTGCGTGACGATCAATGAGCCCTTTTTCGCGGGTCATTTCCCCCACTATCCGGTCATGCCTGGCGTGCTGATCGTCGAAGCTATGGCCCAGTCCGGCGCGATCCTGATGTCCAAATCCCTGGATATCGATCCCGAGGGCAAGACCATCCTGTTCATGTCGCTCGACAACGCCCGCTTCCGCTCGCCGGTGCGACCAGGCGATGAGTTGCGCATGAATGTTGAAGTGACCCGCCGTCGGGGCGATGTGTTCAAATTCAAAGGGCGAGCCATGGTGCGTGACAAGGTCGCCGCCGACGTGGAATTCGCCGCCATGGTGGTGGAGACCGCTTGATGGCCAAGATTCATCCCACGGCGATTGTCGACGCGAAGGCCGAACTGGCCGACGATGCGGAGATCGGTCCCTACTGCCTGGTGGGCCCGAATGTGAAACTTGGCGCCCGCACGCGGCTGAAATCGCACGTGGTGATCGAAGGCATCACTCAGATTGGCGAGGATTGCGAAATCGGCGCCTTCGCCAGCCTCGGCGCGCCGCCTCAGCACCTCGCCTACAAGGGCGAACCGACGCGGCTGGTGATCGGCGACCGCAACCAGATCCGCGAGCACGTCACCATGCACACCGGCACCCCTGTGGGGCGTTGGGAGACCACGATCGGGTCGGACGGCCTGTTCTGTGTCGGCACCCACGTGGCCCATGACTGCCTCGTCGGCAACCATGTGATCTTGATCAACTCGGCTGTGATTGGCGGCCACGTGATCATGGAAGACTACGCCTACATGGGTGGTCTATCGGCGGCCCATCAGTATAGCCGTATCGGCCAGCACGCCTTTGTCGGCGGCATGGCCGGCGTCAACCACGACGTCATCCCCTACGGCAGTGTCTGGGGCAATCACGCCCACCTGGAAGGCTTGAACCTTGTGGGCCTGAAGCGTCGCGGCTTTTCGCGGGAGGTGATCAACAGCCTGCGCGCCGCCTATCGCATGCTGTTCGCCGAGGAAGGCACCTTCCAGGAGCGGGTGGAAGACGCCGCCGAGGCCTATGCGGGCTCGCCCGAGGTGATGATCATCCTGGACTTCATCCGCTCGGACGCCAATCGGCCGCTCACCATGCCGCAGCGGGAAATCTGACGGCGGCGATGCTCAAGCTCGGCTTGATCGCGGGGGGCGGCGGCCTGCCGCTGGAGGTCGCCCGCGCCTGCACCGCCGCGGAACGGCCCTTGTTCGTCGTCCGCCTGAGGGGCTTCGCGGACAGGGAAATGGAAGCCTTCCCCGGCGACGAAAGCGGCATCGCCGAGATGGGCCGCAGCATCAAGCTGCTGAAGCAGGCGGGCTGTAAGGCGGTCTGTTTCGCCGGCCAGGTCAACCGACCCGACTTCGCCGCCCTCAAGCCGGACCTTCGTGGGCTGGCGGCCATGCCTGGCGCCATCGCCGCGGCGTCGCGGGGAGACGACGAGTTGCTGCGGTTCCTCATGCGCGAGTTCGAGCGAGACGGCTTCTTGGTCGAAGGCGCCGATCAGGTGGTGGCCGGTCTGGCGATCGGGGAGGGCGCCCTGGGCCGCATCGCCCCCACCGATGCCCATCGCCTGGATATCGACATCGCCTTGCGCGCCGCCCGGGCCTTGGGCGACCTGGACATCGGCCAGGCGGCCGTGTCCGCGCGGGGCCTGGTGTTGGCCATGGAGGCCGCCGAGGGCACCGCTGCGCTCCTGATGCGCGTGGCGGGCCTGCCTGCCGCCCTGCGGGGCACAAGCGCCGCCCCCGTCGGCGTCTTGGCCAAGGCGCCCAAATCCGGCCAGGACCGCCGGATCGACCTGCCGACCATTGGCGTCGACACCATAACCGCCGCCGCCGCCGCCGGCCTGGCGGGCATCGTCGGCGAGGCGGCGGGTCTGCTGGTGGTCGATCGCGCCGCCACGGTGGCGATGGCCGATGAACTGGGCCTGTTCATCGTTGGCGTGCAGCCGTCACGCGCGCCGTGACTGGGCCCTACAAGGTCATGCTGGTCGCCGCTGAAGCCTCCGGCGATGTGCTGGGCGCGGGCCTGGCGCGCGCGCTCAAGCGGCGACTGGGGTCTGACGATGTGGTGTTTGTCGGGGTCGGCGGCGAGGCCATGGCCGCGGAGGGCGTGGAGAGCCCGTTTGATCTGAACGAACTTTCCATCCTTGGCGCCGTCGAAGGCCTCATGGCCTATCCGCGTGTTCTTAAGAAGGTCGCCGAGACGGCGGCCCTGGCGCAGCGCGAGAAGCCTGATGTCGCCGTCCTGATCGATTCCTGGGGCTTTACGTTGCGGGTCGCCCAGGCCCTGCGCGCCGCCGATCCCTCATTGCCGCTGATCAAATATGTCGCCCCTCAGGTCTGGGCGTCCAGGCCGGGGCGCGCGCGCACCCTCGCCCGGGCGGTCGACCACCTGCTGGCCATCCAGGCGATGGATGCGCCCTATTTCGAACGCGAGGGCTTGCCGACGACCTTCGTCGGCAATCCTGGTCTGGCGCGGGACGTCAGCGATACGAATGAAGAGCGTCTACGCACGGCGATTGGCGCCGCGCCGGACGATCCCATCCTCCTGGTGCTGCCCGGCAGCCGCCCGGCGGAGGTCGACCGATTGATGGGGCCGTTCGAGGCGGCGGTGAACCTGCTTAAAGCCACGCGGCCAAACCTGCGGATCGTATTGCCGGTGGCCAACACGGTGAAGGACAAGGTCAAATCCCGCGTGGCGAACTGGCGTCACCCCGTCCACCTCATCGAGGATGACGATCTGAAGTTCGACGCCATGAAGGCGGCGACGCTCGCCCTGG
>Ga0302313_10000930_pt1 | contig 23437 bp, 23 predicted proteins | sample III_Palsa_N2_2_FD_200454 | JGI IMG/M metagenome (GOLD analysis project Ga0302313, IMG submission 200454) | Peat permafrost microbial communities from Stordalen Mire near Abisko, Sweden - III_Palsa_N2_2 | ecosystem: Environmental > Terrestrial > Soil > Palsa > Peat permafrost | place: Sweden...
TTACGGAGGGTCCATCACGGATGGAAACCGTAACCCGTAGGGCGACGAAGTCGAAGCAGAAGAGCGCCGAGCCGCAGGGCGCCGGATAGCCCCGAAGCGTGACCCCGAGTAGAGGACGGGATACGAGGCGGATGAATCCCGTTGGACCGAAGTCGCTCGTTGGTTTCTCGGTGGCGGATGTCCGCCCAAAGCGCAGCCCCATTCTGCTGGCTAGAGCTCTGCTGAAAGACGGCATCTTGCCACCGCCGTTGCGCTCTTCGCGGCTCAAGGACGACACGCGGACGGCGTTCAGGGACAGGTGGGGCTTTGCTGCCGGAATGGGAGCATGATGGGACATCGGAAGGACCTCAGATTCGGGTTGGGTTCTCTAGCGTCTGGACGGGGCGTTAAGCTGCGGAAGCGCGGTAGACCTCCTCCGTCTGGAAGCTCTGGTCTGCATGGGTGTAGCCATTGACGGTAATCAACTCGCGAACCCGTCGCCGGCCTGTGTGGTCGCGCTCGCAATAGAGCACGAAGTCGATGGCTTCTGCGGTCTCCGACCGGATGAAAGCGTGATTTAGATTCGGCCTTGCACTCAGCGCAAGATTAGAGAGACGGCTGAGAGCATCCCACGCGGATTTGGCATGGATGGTGGATAGCGTTCCGCCGTGGCCGGTGTTCATGGCCTGTAGCAGGTCGTAACCGCATTCGTTGCGGATTTCTCCCATGATGATCCGGTCAGGACGATGACGAAGAGCCGCGGCCAACAGTTCACTCGGAGTGATGGCAACCTGCCCGGGAATCTCTTCCACGGCCTCCCAGCGAACGGCATTCTTGTGCGCGATCTTCAGCTCTGCCGGCTGCTCAATGATCAGCAGGCGCTCGTCCTCCGGGATGTGGTCAAGGAAGGCCTTCATCAGTGTCGTCTTGCCTGACCCGGTTCCGCCGCTGATCATGCCGTTCTTCTTTTTACCGATGAACTCGACGACGGTGTCCCGAACCTGCTTCGGCATGCTGCCCGATGAGATCAGCTCATCCGACGTGTACCAGCGGTTGAATTTGCGAATGGTCAGCGTGGGGCCGTTGATGGACGAGGGCGCCCCGACAACAGCCACGCGGGAGCCGTCTGGCAGGCGGGTGTTGAGAATTGGGTTCTGCGTTGTGAGGTCCTGTCCAAGGATCCGAGCCACCCGCTCAATGGCCGCGTGCAACCGATCGTTGGTATATGGCGTGGACAGTGGAATATGCTGAACGACGCCGGCCCGATCCGCATAGACTCCCGTGGTCCCATTGATCATCAAATCGGAGATCGAAGGGTCGAGGAGCAACGCACGCAGTTCTTCAGGAAAGAACGGAAGAATCAACTCGTAGCTCATCTGGATTCTCCAGTGGTCGGCTTCGGCGGTAGCGGCAAGACCGTGGTTGTTGTACCTGATGGTATTGGGTCAACCGACATCCGATTCTCGTGGAACTCGGTGATGGTCAAGCCGAGCGGATTGATCGTCTCAAACTGGGGGAAGATCCGTGCCTGATCGCTCACCTGCTTGGGATTAAGGTAGTAAGTCACGCTGAGCAGCCAATGTTCGGTTCGTGGCTCCCGCGAGTTCCTGGGCGAGTAGAGCTTATCCAGGGTGACAAGTGCCGTCCCCCGAGCGATCGTCGCGCCCTCGATGGTCTCATCTGACATGGAGGTGATGGTGACGTTCTTCACCTCCACATCGCTCTGTTCAATCTGACCTCCGACAACCTGAGAGACAAGGTGACTTTGGTTGTCCTGGGTCATCAATTGCGAAGCGAGAGCCTGAGATAAGAAGTAGTAGTTGAGTGGGTACTTCTTACCAATCGTCTCCCGAGCTACCGTATAGCGATAGTTTGCCCAATCCGTCAGATATGTACGCACCTCGCCTTCGCGGGGACTGTAGTTGAGGTCGGTGTATTGGATGGCCTGCGCCCTGCCCATTTCGTCTATTCGGATATACCGGTTCGCGATAGGCCGATGAGCCAGAGAGAGGATCAGACCAAAGGCCCCGAGCAGGAGGATCGTTTCTGTGCCAATCACGAACCTGCTGAGTTTGCGCTCGGCGTAGTGGGATGAATAGACTTCGTTCCCGATCTCATCGGCAAGCATCGCCTGATTCGGAGTGAGAGGAATCTTAGTTGGAAGGGTGTGGCTGGACATGGGGGGCCTGATTCCTTTCGGTTGCGGCGTGGAAGACCACTACGGCATAAATGGAGCCCGCTACCAAGCAGCCGAGAAAGATTGCGAGGAAGACTGCAAGAATCGGTCTGGCTAGACCCAATCGGCGGATAGAGAGATATTGAAGGAAAGACCAGAACATAAATTACCCCGCGGTAGCCGCTACGGCGGCCATAGAGACAACTTTGCTAACGGCACCACCCAGATTTCCGGCCATACCCGCCGTACCGCCGAATATTGCTTGAGTCATGCTTGGGATGAAGAGCATGTTGATAATGAAGGCGATGAATACCATCGTGCACGGAATGAGATTGGCTAGCCACATCTCCATCGAATAGTTGCCGTTGAAGGTTTGCTGGATAAAGGCATTCATAAATCCTGACCACACAAAGATAAAAGCGGCGGCGACGGCACGAATCATGGCGAAACCTATTAGAACGTCCAGGAAGCCAAAGAATTTCGCTCTGAACGTTCTTGTCATCAGCAGTGGGACAAAGATCGGTCCAAAGAGCGCCGTCACTCCGTAGAGGATGAAGGCGCTGCAATTTATAAGAAATAGGATGGCGGAAGCCAGTCCAAGGAATATCTGAACGAGGAAATAGCAGAGGATTTGAACCGGCGCGGTAATGCTTGGCATTGCGGTGTTGTCTCCGGCGGTCTTGAGCAGATGGAGAAGCGAGTCCAGGGAGCTTTGGTCGAACGCAGCGACCATCGCCTGAGCAATATAAGAGAAGAAATGATTGATACCGAAGCTCGCGCCGGGAAACGGGTTCACCCAGTAATTTTCGAGCAAACAGCAGATGATAAGTTGCAACAGGAACTTCGTCAGATCACCGGCTTGTACGGGGTGATGGTGCAGGCGAAATGTCATGGTGGATGTTTGCCAATTGATGACCATGCTTATAAGAGTGAAGAGAGCAATGCAGCTGAGTTCCGTCATGCCAAGCTGCGTGAGCGCACCACCATTCTGTGTGGTGAGGTTCGTCAAGTTATTGGTGAATTGATAGAGCCAATCCACACCGGAACTTGCGCTCGGAAGTCCCTGTGCTAACAACACAATAGAAGCCATGACGGTGTCTCTCTCTGGTTTAGGGGATGTACGTCTTCCAGGTCTTACCTTCGTGAGCGGCGGCGGAGTTGTGGCGTTTCTTATCCGCCTCGACCTGCCTCCGGAATGCTTCGTCTCTTTCCTTTTGTTCCTCAGCGTTTTTCTGCTGTTGCTGGAGAATTGCGGATGCCCTGGCGACGGCTGCTGCGGTCTTCTCCGCCTGATCGCGTTGATAAATCACGGCACCGCCTATGACGGTCAGTGCCGCAAGGATTGCAAGGAGGATCTTCGTGTTGATGACGTTCAGCATTGGGTCTCCCTGATTACGGCAGATAATTCTGCCAGGTACTTCCTTCATTGGCCGCGCTCGTATCGTTTGCCGCCCGCTGTGCCTGAACCGCTGCGGCCGTGTTCAAGTCCTGAGCGGCGGCATTCCGCTGTTGCATGTTCGCCACAGTCATCTGCGAGGCGAGGCAGACTTGCATGGCGGCCTGGGACTGCATTTCTGATAACTGTTGAGCCTGGGCGGCATTGATTAGATTCAACTGCTCGACTTCACTGTTCGTTGCCGACGTCACGTCGAACTGTTGCTGAGACAGGGCGCTGTTTGCCGTGGCGTTCTGGCTGCGTGCCGACCGGTACTGCCCGACTGCGGTTAGACAGTCCGGCGAGACCGAATCGGACATTTCGACCATGGCGAGTTGGGAGAGCTGTGGGCTGTTGCCCACCGTCTGGCCTTGGAGATAAGTGCTGGTGGTGCTGTTTACCGGGACACTGGCCGTCGTCCAGGCCGTCGTCGACGTGCTCGGCGAGTTGCTATTGAGTGCGGCGCTGAACCCAGAGGTTTCACCAAAGGTATTGGTAACGTGAGCGTTTTCGAGAGCGTTGAGGGTGGTCTGCCACTGCTGCTTGAAGGAAAAGTGGGTGACGTTGTTCTCGATGGTATGGAATTGATTGAGGGCGGTGGTCGCTTGTGAGACGAGGCTCGCGTAGCTTGTGGGATCGAAGACGATGTCTCCCATACCAAACAACGCAAAACTCGGCATGGTGGTCGCGAGCAATAATCCACCCGCGATCAGATACTTCTTCCGAATTTTCAGTTTGTAGTTCATGGCGGCTCCTGCACGGTTAGGGTTCATTGCACTCAGAGCAGACAGTTTCTGTGCACTCCGAAAGCTTGGAAAACCGATTCTTCCGTGTGCTCCTTCCCTGCTCCCCGACAGACAGGTCGGCGTTTTAGTTACAAGGCCGGATCGACACGATGTTCCGCATACGAAGGAATCAGGATGTCGGTGCCGATGTACACACGGGCGCGAGACCCTTCCTTAAGCGTGATGATGGGCAAACGATTAAGGAAGTGATTCAGGATTTGTTCCCCCTCATTCGCCGATTGCGCGGAGATGCCATTCCGAATCTGGGTCGAGGGAGAGAGGACATTGCCGTCATTACCAATCTGCGCAAGTCCACCCAGACCCCCTACTATCGCCGCGGCCGCGAACGCCTGGAGGTAGCGATTGTCGACCTTTGTGGCGAGGCCAGTAGTTCCGAGGGGGTCGAGGCCGATATATTTATCCAGCTCGATCGAGAACCCGTCAGGGCACACGGCGCGGTGGAATGTGACGAACATCTTCCGCTGCTGTGCATTGCTTACACTCTGGACCGTCCCGATCAAGCGAGTGCCCTGGGGGAGGAGGAGCTGTTGATGATCATGCGAATAGTAGTCGGTGGTTAGCATGATCAGAATCGGCCCGGTCAGGCCACCGTCAATGTGATTGGTGACGACCCCTTCAAATACTGTTCCCTCGAAGACTCGGTAAAGCCTTCCTTGATAGCTGTCGAAGCTATATGGCGCCATCGGGTCGGCCTTGCTTGCCGACTTCCCTTCTCGCAGCCCTGTCGGCTTTGCAGCTTCAGGCATGTCGGGAGCAGGAGCATCCCCTGAAGCCTTCGAAGGCCCCTCCTCCCGTTCAGATAGGCCAGCGGCCGTTGGTGAGATCCCTGGGACAGCAGAACTTACATGGCTGAAATCGATGGCGACGGTGTCGCTATTCAAAGCATCCTGATGTAGCTTCTCGCGTTCCAAGACCTTCTGCTTGGCCTCAGCGTCAGCCTGGGATCGGTCCGAGGTTTGCTTTGGCGCGTTGGGGCTATCGCCGTAGATCGCATCCCTTTGCGCGGCCGTCATATTCGGTGCCCCCTTTGCTTCGGGACCAGGGACTGCCTCCGCCTGCTGAAGTTGTTGCATAGCTGCTGCAAGCTCCTGTTGCCGCTGCTGGTCTGCGGCGTCGTTGCGAGCTTGTATCTGCTGTTGGGACTGAAAACTGGATACCTGTTGCGGGTTCGCAGTAGCTGGACGCATCGGCAATGCACTTGCCGGCGCCGATCTCTTCTTACCGCTGAAGAGGCTGGATACGTTGGCGATACCGATCATCGCTACGATCGCAATGAGCGCAATCATGACCGGCGTGCTTTTCTTGACCGGTCCCACAGCCTCACGCTGGGCCGGAACGGTTGCAGGCGGGTTTTCATTGAATTCCACCATGGCTAGTTCTTCTCCCCACTTGCAGCTGAGGTCACATGGAAGTCCACACGTTTCTTGCCAATCGCGAGATATCCGTTATCGAGTTCCTTCGGAACCGTATAAAGGCCGTCGCTATAGTCGAAGTTGATGAGCGACCCCTTGCCGTCTTTCAGCTCATAAAGCACCGGCGTTTCCTGGAATTGCCCGCGAAGGTACGTGAACTTGTCATCTCGCCAGATCTGCTGCAGACCCAATTCCTTCGCTTTTTTGGCGTCCCAGCTGTAGTCGAAGTGGAGGCTGCCCGGATATTGGCTCCGATAGGCTTCCGCTTTGACCTCTTCGGCCTTGAGCTCCGCGGTCTGTGCGGCCCTGGCGACGGCGGCGTCCTGTTTAGCCTTCTCCAGTTCAGCTGCCGGAACAAAGACCGGCATTGCTATCAATCTGTCCTGGGCTGCCTTATCCCCGAGGAGGAGGAAGATTTTCGAGTCGAAGTGGTTGTCGGCATCGCCCGAAATTTCTTGGAGCTGCAAGGTGTACTCGTTCCCGTGATCGGAGACGATGTGGATGTCTGTCGTGACGCTCGCGAGTTTGGGTTTGACGCTGATGAACCGACTGGCCACATGCCCGGCATCAAACACCCAATCCACTGTGTCCCCGCCGAAAACCGTAGCGACCTTTTCCTGATCTGGAAGCAGGATAAGGGTCGATTGCAGCAGCCCGGCGCGTATCACCGGCGGAGCCTGCGCTTCGGATACGGTGACCGACCGGGGGGCATTCGGCTCAAGGTGTCGTGTTTCGGGTTTGGCGGATGCCTTAGCGACCACGCAAGTAAGGGAGAGGACGGAGGTAACGGCTAAAATCATTGGCGGTTTCATAAGACCCCTTTTGCGGCAAATGGATTGCTTACACTGCCTCTCCTTGGGCGAAGCGAGCGATGCCCTCGGAAAGTCCGTACTTCTCTACAAGCTTGGTCCGGCGTACGCGGTCTTTTGGTTTGGTCGAAAACGTCGCATAACTGCGGCTGTCGAGATTCAGCGTGACGACCTTAGTCAGTCCATCGCGTCGGATATAGAGTCCTTCGCGATCCTGAAGACTCTCGAACAGAGCAAGCTGCTGCTCGTTCATCTTGAAAAGCTCGGCATACCGTTTGCGGTTGAACGTCGCATCTTTCAGGAACAGAAAGGAAGTGCAGGAGTTCACGATACTGTCAGCATTGGCTCCAAGGTCGTCGGCGGACTGGCCGATGAGGGTCACGCCGCCGAGATTCTTACGGACGGTCTTAATAGAAGACAATGCCCCATCAAGCAGCTGCTTGTTCTTCATCGAAGAGAAGATCTCTTCGATCAGGATGTGCTTCGGCACGCCGAGATTGGCGGGATTGAAGAGAACGTCATTGATGCGGCGCAGTAGCCAGACCATCAGAGGCTCGATGAGATCGGCATACTGCTCGTTGTTCACGCCCTGGAAGTCGAAACACTGAAGGCGAGAGAGGGAAAGACTGTCCTCGATGTTGTCGAATACGGCGTTATAGATTCCCTTGCCCACCCACTTCGATAAGTAGCGGTCGAGCTTCTTCGGGAGGAAGAGATTGGATAGCCGGCGATTGGCCGTGTCGAGCAGGTACATATCCTGAACGGCTTTATGTATTACGGCGTCGTCCTCGGGCTCCAGCTCCGCGCCTCCGTTTGTCAGCAGCAACTTCACAAAGGAGTACAGAAACTTGATATTGGTCTCGGTCGGCTCCAGTGCGAAGGGATTCACACGCGGACCGTCCTTGCCCACTCGATCGACCTTGCCGCCGTACAGCTCGACGACGCTCTCGTAACTCCCCCCGATGTCGAAGATGTATGTGAATCCGCCGTATTTCTGCTCCAGAGCCACCAGCGCGTTGCCATGAACCGATTTGCCCGTGCCCGTTGGGCCGATGATGAGCATGACCCGCACGCCGTCCACATATACGTCCTGAAAGAACGGCGTCCGTGTTCGGGTTTCGAGCACATTTAAATATTCGTTATCGAGATCTTCGGAGTGCGGATGTCCGATATGAGGAGCGAACACAGAGGAGAGTCGCGCGTGGTGGTCTTCTGCCAGCCACATCGGGAAAACATTGAACTTTTGGTTTCCTGGAAACATCGCGTAGAACGCAGACAGATTTCCAAGGGTCTCTTCCATAACTTGCGCGCGAGCATCCACAAAGGCGCGGTGCACAGCAGGAGCTACGGCGCGAAGCTGTTCCGGACTATTTGTTACGACGAGGAGTCTGAGCGAGAACTCGCCTTGCGCCTTCTTGTCGAGCGAACGGATGACATCGCTGAGATCGTCTACGCTGTTATTGGCGGCTCTTGCCCCTGCGCCGGTATCTAGCGAGGCCGTGTCTCTTCCGCTCATCACGCGGGTCAAAACTCCGACTTTGAAGAAGGAGATGAATTTCTCTTGGGCGTCGATCTCACTGCGAGCAGCAGACATCGACTTCACGCGCCATGTCGAGCACAGCACACTGTCGCAGTCGAGTGTCAGCAAATTCGAGAATAGGCATGGACGCGAAGCCTCAGGCGTCGTCTTCAGGGAAAACATCTGGACATGCCGTTTACCAACTTGCACGTGGTCGCTGTGCCACGCAACCGCGCTCTTCACGATCTGCCGATCTACGCCTGTGTCGTTATAGAGTTCATCCTGCCCAGCCCACTGCTCAAGGTTGAAGAGATAGCTGAAAAACTGGAAGGCGGCGTTCTTCCCTAGAAGGCTGAGTCCGAAGGAATTGCCGAGGTGGCCCACCAGGAGCGTGGCGGTCTTTTCGAGGTCGGAAAGCAGTCTCGACGTCTCTATAACATTGTCTTTCGGCGTCCGGTCGAAGGCCTTCGTCTTGGACGGCTCCAACGTGAGGCACCAATGAAGGTCAATTCGCCGGAAGGCAGCGTTCTGTTGAAGAAACGCAAGACGGTCACTTGCGAAGGCATCGGTGACCTCATTTGCGTACTTCGTCTGTCGAGGTAGCGGAAAGCCGGACATGACTCGCGTGTATTGATAGAGGCAGGAGCCTTCTGGTAGTCCGCGCAAAGCACCCTCGATCGTACGGACGCGCGATTCAAGCTCAAGGTCCGTCAGGCCCTCCTCGTCCAAGCCCGTGAGAGAGAACAGACACCCGTAGCCGCCTCCTTTCAGGGCAAAGACGCTCGGCCCGACAAAGCGCGAGATCGGAACGATACTGCAGGCCGCGCCGGCCTTCAAAAACCACGGGTTGTGTTTGAGTTGTTCAGTGTTTGCGCGGGTCATAATAGCTCTTCTGACTGAGTCCAAGTCCCCAGAGTTGGAACATCTTTGGGTGGTTGCGAACGATAAGCCAAGCACCGCCGGCCAGCGTTGGGAAAGCGACGATTGCCAGCATTCGGAACCCAACGAGAAAAACCGTTACCGTGACGAATACGATCGCCATCCATGCTGAGAGGTCCAGGCCAAGTTTGGCCCTCGGTCGATTCAGCGCTTGGTTTATGGGTAACGGCTCTCCTCGCTTGGCCATGTCGATGCACCTCTTACATCGACTGCCCGGTTAGGCTGCCTATCCATCCGGCTCCCCAACCGAGAACTCCGGCACCAAATAGCGCACCGAAAAGGCCTGGAATGGCATCTTGGAATCTGCCCGACATCATGCGGATTCCGGCGAAGATCAACCCGCCAAAGCAGATGATCGCTCCGGCGTATATGGCAAAAGTTTTGAAGGTTGACATCAGCGTTTGGGCTCCGGAGAAGTCCATCGTTCCCTGCGCGTGTGCAACACCCGCGAGAGACAATGCCAGGAGCGTTGGAGCCATCAGGCGGATGGCGTGAATGATCTTTCTTTTTAGGTTGCGAGTTTCGAAGCGTTTACGAAGTGTCATAGGCGTTCTCCTGATGGCGAGTAGCCGTCGCCATGAAGGAAACCTAAAGCCGCTTCAGTGCCTCGTCCAACAGTTCCTATCGATTTCGCCATACATTTTGCCTATGGCGACCCTTTCGTTCACACAAGCAACTCCATCTGCTCGGGCACACGCACTTTGCTCGGGGGTCTTCTCCTCCGTGATTCACTCCAGGTCTCTCGGAGGAATCGCTCGACGAATGGAAGAGCTACGTGATCTGCAGGGCTTATTGAGACGAACGCGGTATCGGCCGTCCAATTGAGGCCGGCAATCGGTCGCGTAACTAGACCAGGATCAAGAGGCGTAAGTTGGTCGATGAGCGCTAGTCCGAAGCGCTCTCTTACCATCCACTGGATCTCAGCGGGCGTACGGGCGGAGCAGGCTAAATTGACCGACATGCCTACTTCTCCGAACATCTCCATGAGGCGAGAGTGCGCTGATGGATGCAGTTCAGGGTCACGAAATACAGTGAGACGTTGCGCAACTTCATGGATATCGACTTGCGCGTGATCTGCAAGCACATCGTCTGATCTCATGCAGACCACTAGTGGTGACTGTGCAATCTGTTGGACACAGTACAGATTTGTGTCGATGGGAAGCGGAAGCATCGCACAGTCCAGCGTTCGCGAATCGAGCCGTTGTAGAGAGAGAATTGGGTCTCCACTGAGCAAGTGTATGACGCAACCAGAGAACATCGTGTCGTAGCCTTCACGAAATCTCTCTAACAGCTTCGCATTGACGAAGGAAGAGAAACCAAGCCGCAAAGGCGGAACCTCATTGCGTTCGACAGCGCGAGCCATAACCAAAGTTTGGTCCCACACTCGTAAGGTGTTCTCAGCATAAGCGGCAACGATTCGGCCTGCCGGGGTCAGCTTCAATCCGTTCTGTAAACGATCGAAAATCGTGACATCGATGTTGTCCTCGAACTTGCCAATTTGATGGCTGAGCGAAGATTGGGCAACAAATACCTGCTCCGCTGCCCGAGTAAAATTCAAGGTCTCGGCGGACGCTTTTATGTAGCGAAGAAGGCGGAATGTAAGGGAATCTGACATAGCCTGGAGCTCCACTTGGCTTTCGTCGATTCCACAGATCCAAATACACCGACTGTGGAAAACCCGTTCTAAATACGATTCTTCGCCGGCTCTCAAATGTCAATTAGGGGCGACAAAGATACCGGATTCCTCGAAGTAACCGTCCCGCTCCACAGCCTTAAACCGCCAGGGGCATAGATAGAAACTGGGACGAAATCGATAAGAAGTATTGGACTGAACTGCACACAGGCGCCACGCTCGAAGCTGATCGAAACAGCGAGGTGCAATATGGGAAATACGTCCGCGTTCGTTCCGTCGTTTAAAAAACTTGAATCAGTGGGAGGATCAACTTCGCCCGACGCTTCGTCGTTCCGCGAGCAGCTCCGAAAACCGCCTAGGAGAGTCACCGGGGTAGAGCCGCTTCTCACGGCAGAAGACGTTGCGAGACGTCTCAACGTGAGCACGGATTGGGTTTGGGATCATTCATCAAGAAAGAAACCACTCTTGCCGGTCATAAGGATGGGAGACGGGGCACTGCGCTATCGGCCCAGCGGGATTGAGGCCTTTATCGATGAGCGGGAACGATTGAGCGCCCTACGTCGACGCGCGTGAGCCAATCTGAGCTCCTAATTAAGACGTGGCAAACTTGTGCGGCGCATCTCCTTTTCTCCGCAGAAAACGCCGGTAAAATTGAGGTAGGCCCTATCTTTCCCGCCACAGAATTGAGGAAACGAATGGGTACAACGTACCAACGAGGGTATCTAACGCCTCGTGGGAAGCAATGGTATGGGTATTACCGGAAAATGGTAAACGACCCTGCCACGAATGAGCCGAAGTCCGTTCGCGTTCCTGTGAACCTCGGGCCGAAGTCAAAATTGACGAAGACAGAAGCCCGGCAAGCACTCGAACGTGAGATCACTAAGCAATTGGGTCAGCCCGGTTCTCCGACGCGGATCATCAACGATGGTTCCGTCACCCTGGCATGGTTCATAAACAACCGGTTCATTCCACTCAAAGAAACAGTTTGGAAGGAAGAGACCGCGAAGACCAAAAAGCTCCTTATCCAATTGGACATCGTCGAACCGCTCGGCGAAATTCCGTTGGCCAACTTCGATAAGTTCAGCTTGCAACTGCACCTCAACAAGCTGGCTACAACCCGATCAAAGGACCGCGTCTTGCAAATGCGTGCTTACGTCCGGGACATCTTCGCCGAGGCAGTCGATCAGGACTTCCTCGTTAAGGACCCCGCGCGCAAGCTTAAGGTTCCTGTCCAGCTGAGGGCAACGGACACCACGACGCTCACTTGGGATCAGCTCAGGCTAGCGCTTTCGAAGTTGAGTCTTCGAGATCGCATCTTGCTTGAGCTGGATATGACGAACGCCTTGCGTCCGAGTGAACTCTTCGCATTCAGATGGAAGCGGTTTGAATACCGAGCATCGACGCTCACCGTCGCGGAGACTGTCTATAAAGGCAAGATCCGAGATTGGGGCAAAACAAGGAAGAGCCTCACCGTGATTCACATTCCGCGACAACTTGCTGACGACTTGCACGCATGGCGTTTCGAAGGTGAAGAGAAAGCACGGAAGGCATTTGAGAAGGGCAAACGAACGTCGGCCTCTCTGTCGCCGGATGACTTCATTTTCCAAAATGAAGATGGAGGCTTCCTCGACACGGACAACTATCGCAAACGCGTGCTGCACAAGATCGCGCGCGAATTGGAGTTGCCCAAGTTGACGTTCCAAGTCATCCGCCGAACGATCGCAACTCTCGCACAGAAGAAGGGGACGATCAAGGACGTCCAAGGTGTCATGCGGCACTCACGCACCGCTACCACCACGGATGTCTATATGCAGGAGATTCCTGCAAGCGTGCAATCGACGATCAACTCCATCAACTTGGAGCTAAGAAAATCGGATACACGGAGTCGGAAAAACTCGAAACAATCGGCTTCAACCGAAGCACTGGTCAGGAGTCGGCGCAAGCCTTCTGGGCGCGTGACACAAAATGACACAAAGTCACTGAGAGGAGGGAGTGAACGCCTCCCGGCATATGCATGATTTGTAAGGGGTTGATTGGTGGACCTGATCGGGATCGAACCGATGACCTCTTCCATGCCATGGAAGCGCGCTCCCAGCTGCGCCACAGGCCCACTCTTTGGAGGGACTTCCTTATTCTCGCGGATGCGCGCTGGCAAGTCAAACCACTGGTGCGGAACAAAGCGGGGCGGGATGGTGTCTAACGTGGTGGGTTGGGCTCAGAACTGCAGATTGAGGCTTGCGGGTCTCACGAATTGGCTATAGGCGCGTCGATATTGGTTAGGAAGCTGGACAGATGATGCGGCCAGCGCCTACTTTAATAGCATTCGCGGGCGGGGATCTTCCCTCCGCAGTTGGGGCAAGCAATGAGCGATCTGGCAAGCGCGATCGGAATCCGTGCAGACGAGCAGGAGCTCGTCGCGGAGCTGAAGGCTGGATCCGAGGATGCGTTTTCCCTATTGCTGGCTCAGTATAGTCAGCCAATCTATTCCCTGATGTCCCGCAGCCTGCGCGACCCGGCCGATGCGGCAGATGTGACGCAGGAAGTGTTCGTTAAGGTGTTTCGCAACATTTCGAGCTTTCATGGCGAGGCGAGCCTGCGGACATGGATTTACAGGATTGCGCTGCATGAGGCGAGCAATCAGCGGCGCTGGTGGAGCCGGCACAAACGGCAGGAATTGACCATCGACGCGCAGCTGGAGAATGACGAAGGCGAGACATTTTGCATGGCTGACGCGCTGGCAGCGCGGGATGCGTCCCCGTTTGATTGCGCGGCTCATGCGCAGCTTGGGGAACGAGTTGTGGCCGCTTTACGTACTCTTCCTGAGGCGTACCGCGAGGTAGTCGTGCTCAGAGAGATTGAAGGGTTTGGCTATGAGGAGATTGCCGAGATGCTGAACGTTCATCTGGGCACAGTAAAGAGCCGGCTGATGCGTGGGCGCGCTGCCCTGCGGGAAGCGCTGCGGGATGACGCGGATGAGGCAAAGGCTTTGGGATCGCGCAGGGTTGAGCCTGCGCGGCTGGTGACACGATGAAGTGGCCCGGTCAGATGTCGAAGCGGTCGCACTCGCAGGCTACGGACACTCCTGTGGACGAGTGCGCGGCTGTGCGGTCAGGTTTCTCCTCGTATCTGGATGGCGCGGTCACCGGGGTAGAGATGGCGGCGATTTCTCGTCATCTGAAGGATTGCGATGATTGCGCGAAGGACTTCAATGTCTGGCGGCAGGTGCAGCGGTCGTTAGGGGAGTTGAGGCCGCTACCGGCGCCAGCGAGGCTTCAGGCCCGCTTGAGAGCGGCGATTGCTGCGGAACGGGAGCGAGGAGCGCACCTTCCGTTCTTCCAGCGAATGCTTTTGATCTGGAGGAGTTCGCTCGCTCCGATGGCCCTGCGGCTGAGTGGTGGCTTCGCGGTGACGCTCGTGTTGGCGGGTGGCTTGTTCTGGATGTTTGGAGCGCCGATGGCCGTGCTGGCGAATGATGACGCGATGGCGCACTTGGTGGCGCCACGCTACATGTACTCGGAAGTGCCGCCGGAGCCGATCAGCACGGAGCGCGATGTGCCGATCGTTGTGGATGCGATGGTGGATAGCAGCGGGCGCGTGTATCGGTACACGATCCTCGAGGGGCCTACGGATAACGAGGTGAAGGTTCGGGTAGAGAACAACCTGCTCACGAGCGTATTCGCGCCGGCAACCGTGTTTGGCGTTCCGGTGCGTGGCCATGTGGTGATCACCTACACCGGGGTCTCGGTTCGAGGGTAGGCCGAGCGCGCCGGGGGACGGATTGCGCAGGCTGTGTCGGCTTCCATAGACTGTAGCTGTGCGTCGAATCCGTATCGTGAAACTCTCGCCCTCTTTTCGTCCTTGCCCGACAACGCAATCCGTTTCCAAGCATGCGGTGCGATTGCCGCTTTGTGCGATCGCGATCCTGCTGCTGGGTGTTACGTCAGCGCTTTGCGGTGATGCGCAGGCACAGAGCTCTTCGTCGTCGTCCTCGCCTTCGGCGCCGGCTAGCGAGCCAGTGCAGCCGCAGGCGCCCGCAAGCCACCAGCTTGACGTGAACCCGCTGGATCGGCCACAGGCCGCAAAGATCGAGCGCGGCGGCGCGGCCGTCACACTAGAGACAAGCGAGCCGCTGTTTCAGATTGCCGCGGCGCTGAATGCCTGCGGCTATGATGCGGACCTGGATAAGTCCGCAGCGGTGCGCGCGGCGGTGCGCGCAGATATGAATACCGCGCTGGCGGCTTCAGAAGATGCGCGCAAGAGTCGCGACGAATTGTGCGCTTACATCTCCAAGCATCACCTGAATGACATGGGGCTGGATGTTGGGCAGTATGTATCTCTGGCGCTCTACTTATCGCCGCCTCCGGAACTCACGCCGAATGTGGATCTGACGCAGCTGCCACCGCAAGCCGCGGCCGTGGTGAACGTGTTGCCGCTGCTGCGAACGTTTTCTGACGATATTGAGCTGCACTACCTGTGGCTGAAGCATCGTCCCGAGTATGAGGCGTTGACTGCGCGCGTGCATGATCCGATGACGGACATGATCCTGGCTACGAATCTGTATCTGCATCAGCCGGTGAGCACCTTCGATGGCCGGCGGTTCCTGGTGCTGCTGGAGCCGATGCTGTCGCCGAACCTGACGAACGCGCGCGTGTATGGCTACGACTACATCATTGTGATGTCGCCGGATAACAGCACGTCTGGGGATCCGGTGAGCATGGCGCAGATTCGGCATATTTATTTGCACTACGTTGTGGAGCCGCTGGTTTACAGTCGCGGCGTTGCGATGGAGCGTATGCAGCCGTTGCTGGAGACGGTCCAGGATGCGCCGCTTGAGTTTTTCTACAAGAGTGACATTGTGGCGCTGATGTCGGAGTGCGTGATCAAGGCTATTGAAGCGCATATGTACGTGATCCCGGATCCTGCACCGAAGAAGGCGGGGGGGAACAGGTCGCGTGAAGTGGACGCGAACTACGATGTCGAGAAGGCCGCGTATGACTCGAAGACGAATGTTGCCCGCGACGCGCTGGTGACGCTGGATGAGCGGCAGGGTTGGGTGTTGACGCGGTATTTCTACGACGGGCTGACGAAGATGCAGCACAATGGCGATGGACTGCGCGATGAGATGGCGCCGCTGATCTATGGCATGGATGTGCAGCGGCAGAAGAAAGCTGCGCAGCAGATTCTGTTCGTGAAGAGCATTCCGCCGGATCCGTTGCGGCAGGAAGTCGCGCCCCACAAGATCGAGGGGATGGAGCTTGCGGAGCTCGACCTGCTGAAGGGCGATAAGGATGACGCGGCCGATATCGCTGAGAAGGCGCTGGCGGATCCGCACGGGAATCACGCGGATGCAACGTACGTGCTGGCGCGGATCGACTTGATGGAAGGGGACCCGGAGAAGGCGTCGAAGGGATTCGAGCAGACGCTGGCGCTGAGCAAGGATCCGCGGACGGTGGCATGGAGCCACATCTACCTGGGGCGGCTGTATGACACGATGGACCCTCCGGACCGGGCGAAGGCGGTGGCGGAGTACAAGTTGGCGCTGGCGACGCGGGATAGCTTGCCCGATACCAGGCAGGCGGCGCAGACAGGGATTGCCAAGCCGTTCCTGCTGCCGCAGCGGCAGAAGCCGGCAGATGATGATCAGCCGTTCGATCCTACGGGCAAGGCGGAGAAGCAGTCGTACAAACCGCCAGCTCCTCAGTAGGCTGTTCCGCCTTAGGTTCGCGTGTGTGGAGAGGCTGCGAACGCCCGAGTAGAGTAGAGGTCAGGGCTCGCAGGATGGGGTCTGAGGGTGAAGGGCGATGACCACGGCGCGCAAAAGGCAGAGGACGAAGCGGGAACCGACTGCTGAAGCACCGGAGATGAGGACTGAATGGCGCGAGCTGGAGGAGAAGCTCGGGCATCGGTTTGAGCGTCCGGAGCTGCTGAGCCTGGCGTTGACGCATCGGTCGTATACGTACGAAGCGCGGCATGGAGTTCCGGCGGTGATTCTGCCGGCGCATCCGGAGCAGCGCGACCAACGGAACGCTCCGGGAACGGACAATGAGCAGCTGGAGTTCCTGGGGGATGCAGTGCTTGGGCTGGTGGTGACCGAGGCGCTGTTTCGGGAGTTTCCGCAGTGCAGCGAAGGCGAGTTGACGCGGCTGCGGTCGAACCTGGTTAGCCGCAAGCGGATGGCCGATATGGGCGTGGAGCTGGGGTTGGGCGACGCGCTGCTGATGGGCAAGAGTGCGGAGCAGAATGGAGGTCGCCGCAAGCCGGCACTGTTGGCGAACGCGTCCGAGGCGGTGATCGCGGCGGTGTATCTGGATGCGGGCGAGGAAGGGTTGGCCAAGCTGCGGGCCATTGCCGAACGCTACCTGGTGCAGCCGGAGATGGACGCGATGCGGGCCGCGCTGGCCGAGGGTGCGGGGCGCGGGGCGATGCGCGATCACAAGACGCTGCTGCAGGAGCGGGTGCAGGCTGAGGGTGCGGGCAAGCTGCGGTATATCGACACAGCGCAGGATGGGCCGCCGCATGACCGGACGTTTTCGGTGGAGGCGCGGCTGGAGAACGAGGCGGGCGAGCGGGTGTTGGCGGCGGCTGAGGGGTCGAGCAAGAAGGAGGCACAGCAGCGGGCGGCGGAGTTGGCGCTGCTGCGGTGGAGCGTTGCTTGCGCCCCGGATGAGGCTGCTGCGCGGAGCAAGCATTGAGTTCGGGGCGAGCGGCGCATCATCCGACGGCGGAGCAGGATGGATTGTTGACCACGCTGAAGTCGGTCCTCGAGATTATTGTGTTTGCGATCTTCATTATTACGTTCATTGCGCAGCCGTTTCGGATTCCTTCGGGGTCGATGGAGCCTACGTTGCGGGTGGGCGATTTTTTGCTGGTGGACAAGCAGTCGTTTGCGCGGAGCGGTGCGCTGGATCGGGCGGTGCTGCCGCCGGCGCGGGTGGATCGTGGCGACCTAGTGGTGTTTCATTATCCGGTTGACCCTCGGCTGCATTTGGTGAAGCGGGTGGTGGGGGTGCCGGGGGATCGGCTACGGATGCGTGGCGGGCGGGTGCTGGTGAATGGCGTGGAGCTGGCGGAGCCTTATGCTTTCTACTCGGCTAGCCGGCCGAATGGGTTTCGGGATGAGTTCCCTTCCCTGTTGGAGGCGGACCCGAATGTGGATCTGCGGTGGTGGATCCGGCTGCGGAGCTCAGTGGTGGACCGCGATGTGATTGTGCCGGCGGATTCTTATTTTGTTCTGGGCGACAATCGCAATGACAGCGAGGACAGCCGGTATTGGGGGTTCGTGCCGCGGACCGCGATTGTGGGGCGGCCGCTGCTGGTGTACTTCACGATTCCGCCGGCCGAGGACGTTCATGGGTCGGTGTGGGATCGGGTGCGGGACGTGTTTGGGAGTGCCCGGCGGAGCTGGCGGGTGCTGCGGTAGGTCCTGGTCCTGCGCGGACGGCGAGGGGCTTCGCGTGGGGCGGGATACACTGGCAGAGCGTTTTTGGTTTGGCGTTGAAATGGGTGGGGTTGGGTTTGCGGGAGGGTTTTTGAGTTCTGGGCAGGTGGTGCGGGTCAAGCGTACGAGTGCGGCGACGGAGGATGCTTCGGAGACTTCGCTGGAGGCGTTTGCTTCGCTGTGCGTGATGATGTGCGTTTACTTGTTTGTGATCGGGTTCATGTTTCAGAATTTTGAGATTCCATCGCCGTCGATGGTGGGGACGCTGCTGGTGGGGGATCATGTGCTGGTGGATCGGACGACGCTGGCTCCGGCGCCGAAGGGTATGCCGTTGTTGCCGGATCGGCCAGTGCAGCGGGGCGACATTATCGTGTTCATGAAGCCGCATAGCGAAGTGCCGGACATGATCCTGGTGAAGCGGGCGATTGGGATTTCGGGAGACCGGATCCATCTGCGCAAGGGCGTGGTGTATCTGAATGGCGTCGCGCAGACGGAGCCGTATGCTGTCCAGCCTACCGATGCCAATTTGATTTCTTATCGGGATGACTTCCCTTCTGATTTGGTGGGGCTGCGGCGGTATGGGAGCGATGACCTGGTGCAGCGCGGGGAGTGCCGGGATAAGACGTGCGTGGAGCAGGAGGCGATCGACAACCGCGTGGTGGATTGGGCGGATGAGTTGCCCAAATATATCCAGGGAGATGATTTGGTGGTGCCGCCGGGGATGGTGTTTGCCATGGGAGATAACCGGGCTGAGAGCCTGGATGGGCGGTTCTGGGGGTTTGTGCCGGAGCGGAATATTTTAGGGCGGCCGCTATTTGTGTATTGGTCGTTCAAGACGCCGGATGACCAGGTGGATAAGACGACGGTCGCGGATAAGCTGAAGTTCCTGGTGCATGAGGCGACGCACTTTCTGGATGACACGCGGTGGGGGCGGACGTTCCACGTGACGCGGTGAAGCAGGGGATAGGGGATAGAGCGTAGAGAAGGCGGGTTCGGTGGCGGGGTACACTGGGGGTGCCGCTAGCAGGCGTGTGTTTGCGCTGGCGCGGTCGAGTGAGGAGACGCTTTCGTTGAGTACCCAAAGACCATTGCAGGTGGAGAGCGCCGTTGCCGGGCCGGTTGTTCTGGTGAAGGTGAAGGACGAAGTCGCGGAGACGCCGATGGAGGCGCTGGCTTCCATTTGCACGATCCTGGCGCTGGGGATGTTTGTGTTCGGGTTCATCTTTCAGAACTTTGAGATTCCGTCGGGCTCGATGCTGAATTCGCTGTTGATTGGTGATCACGTGGTGGTGGACCGGATCACGCTGGCGCCGCCGACGAAGTGGGCTCCGTTTGTGCATTATCGGCCGGTGCAGCGGGGCGACATTGTGGTGTTTTATAAGCCGAACCCGGAGTCGCCGGATTTGATTTTGGTGAAGCGCACGATTGGGATTCCGGGAGACCGGATTCATCTGCGGCATGGCGTGGTGTATCTGAATGGCGTGGCGCAGAATGAGCCGTATGCGATCCAGCCGAGCGACGATGGGCCGATGAGCAGCGGATTCAATGCGTATCGGGATGATTTTCCGTCGGTGACGCCGGGGCCGGATGAGCAGGTGACCGAGGTGTGGCGCGAGGAGCTGCCGCAGCATATCCAGGGCGATGATCTGGTGGTGCCTCCGGGATATGTGTTTGCGATGGGCGACAACCGGACGCAGAGCCTGGATGGGCGGTACTGGGGATTTGTGCCGCAGCAGCATATTCTGGGGCGGCCGCTGTTTGTGTATTGGTCGTTTGAGACGCCGGCTGACCAGGAATACAAGACGTCGACGGGTGACCGGATTGCGTTTATGTTCCACATTGTGACGCATATCCTGACCGAGACGCGGTGGTCGCGGACGTTCCACGTGGTGCGGTAGAGGCAGGGATTAGGGACTTCGAAGCTGCGGGCGACTTGAGCATAGAACGTACAGACGAGGGCGTGGAGATCGAACACCCGCGACGGCGGCGACGCTGGCTGGTGTGGGCGTGCGTGGTGGCGGCAGTGATGCTGCTGTTGCTGACGCCTCCGTTGCTGAATGTGAATCGGCTGAAGCGGCGGGTGGCTACGAGCATCAGCGCGAGTTTGGGAAGGCCGGTGCAGCTGGACGGCGTGACGATGCACCTGCTGCCGGTGCCGGGATTCACGCTGCAGAATCTGGTGGTGAGCGAGGATCCGGCGTTTGGGTCGGAGCCGATTATTCGGGCGAACGTGGTGGACGTGACGCTGCGGCCGAGCTCGTTGTGGCGGCGGCATGTGGAGTTTTCGTCGATGACGTTTGAGTCGCCTAGTTTGAACCTGGTGCGGAATGCTGGGGGCGAGTGGAATGTGCAGAGTTTGTTGATGCATGCGGCGAGCGTGACGACGGCTCCTACGGCGCAACAGAAGGCTGGGCCGGAGCCGCGGTTTCCGTATATCGAGGCGACCGGGGCGCGGGTGAATGTGAAGCTGGGGCAAGAGAAGACTCCGTTCTCGCTGACGGATGCGGACTTTGGGTTGTGGCTGACGAGTCCGAATGAGTGGAGGGTTAGGGCGAAGGGGACGCCGAACCGGACGGACACGAATATTTCTGATCCGGGTGTGGTGAAGCTGGAGGGGTCGTTGCAACGGGCGGCCACGATGGCGGAGGTTCCGGTGGATTTGACGGCGAGTTGGACGGGGGCGCCGATGGGCGAGGCGAGCAAGTTGGTGAGTGGGCGGGATGCGGGTTGGCGGGGGAATTTGAGTGTGGAGGCGACGCTGCGGGGATTGCTGGGGGCGGCGAAGCTGACAACGATTGTGCGCTTGGAAGAGCTGCGGCGAAGTGAGTTTGTGCCGGTGGAGGCAATGGAGGTTCGGGCGGATTGCCGAGGGACGCTGGATGTGACGGCGGCGGTGGTGACGGATCCGGATTGCGCGGTGGCTACGCCGTTTGCGGATGGGATGAAGATCTCGGGGCGGGTGGTGGCGATTGCGGATAGGGTGGATTTGTCGACGCTGTCGGATTTGTCGGGGCTGGAGAGTGGCGGGGTGCGGGTGGGGATGACGAATGTTCCGAATGCCTGGCTGCTGGATTGGGCGCGGCTATTTTCGCAGCGGATTCCAGCGGGAGAGCATCCTGAGGGAACGGTGGCGGGTAGTGTGGCGTTGGGGAAGGCGCGGAAGGGTGAGGCTGCCCGGTGGGAGGGTGAGTTTTATGGAGAGATTATTGGGTTGTTGCCGTGGATGCGCGAAGCAGAGAGTGGCTACCTGGTGCATACGGTTACGCTGACCAGCAAGGCAGGCGACGAGGGGTTTGTGCTGGCGCCGGTGAATTTGACGCCGCCGGGAAAGGGTTCGGGATTGGTGATGAGTGGGGTGGCGACGCAGTCTGGATACACGCTGCGGCTCGCGGGGACGGCTACGGAGGCGCAGGTGCAGGGGTTGAGGGCGCTGGCCCCGCCGCTGGGCGATGGGCTGGGGGAAGTGCTCAAGGGGGATGGGGTGACGGGCGCGCGGGGTTTGAAGGTGGAGGCTACTTGCACGCGGGCTTGGGGTGCGGGGCAGACGTGCGTGGCGAGTGGGGCGACGGTGGCGAAGCGGAGACGTAGGTCGGAACGCTAACGCTGGATCAGTGTTGAGGGGTGGGGGGTTGGAGGACTACTTCGCGGGTGTGGGTGGCAGTGCGGACTTCGGGGGTAGAGCCGTCGTTGAGGATGACTTCGCTTGGTGGGGAGTTCACGATGACGCGGGTGGTGGCGTTTGAGAAGCCGGGGATGTGGATGCGGGTGTTGGTGGTGAAGGCTCCGGAGAGGATGTTGAGGGGGACGTCGACGGCGGGGGCGCCTTCGTTGCGGACGGTGACGGAGACGAGCCAGCCGGCGTCGTGACCCTTGCCGGCGGCAATGAGGCGGGGCTGGACGTCGACGATGGAAAGGTCGGGGAGGCCGCGATCGCGGAAGACCCAGTCGGCGAAGAACCAGCCGAGATCTTTGCCGCTGGTTTTTTCGAGGAGCTTCTCGAAGGCTACGGCCGGGACGGTGGGGTCGGTGGAGGTGATAGGCTGGTCGCGGAATTCGGTGAGGGCTTGCTGGAGGGGTTTGTCGCCGACGATGCCGCGGAGCATCCACCAGACGGCGGCGGCTTTGCGGCGGTAGTAGAGTTCGTCGGTAGCGGAGATGAGCGGCTCGCCGATGGGGGCGGTGGCGGCGTCGGCTTCCTGCTGAGTTTCGAAGCCTACCTCGGCGATGTTGAGCGGCTGCATGAGGTTGTTGAGCTCCAGGATGGCGGCGGGGCGGCCTTGATCCTGCTCAACCCAGAGGAGGGCGGCGAACTGGGCGAGGCCTTCGTCGAACCAGGGCTGGCCGGTCTGGATCCAGGCGTGGGTGAGGGAGTGGGCGAGGGCGGCGGTGGAGGTCCTGGAGGCAAGTTTGTCGATGGGGGCGATGAGGAGAGCTTCGTCCTCGAAGGGGTCGCCGGGGTTGTCGAGGAGGGTGAGAGGGCCGAGGGGCTTGGGGCCGAACCAGGTTTGGAGGAGGGGGGCGACGCGCTCGGCTGAGTCGGTGAGGGGGGAGATGAAGGCGGTGCCGGTGGTGGCTACGGTTAGCATGGCGGGGCCGAACTGAGCGGCATCGCTATCACCCACCTTAGCCGACGATGAAACCGTCTGCGAAGATGGGGCACCCGGTTGGGTGGGGGTGTTGGACGAAGAGGAGGTGGAGAGTTCGGTGGGGGTTTCGGAGTCGGAGGGTTTGCCGGGTTGGGCGGGGAGGCTGGAGGAGAAGACTTCGGGGAGGGGGGCGATGGAAGCTTCGGGCTGTTGGACGACGAAGAGGTTGGGCTGGCGGAAGCCGATGGGTTGGGCTGCAAAGTCGGCCGTGGCGATGCCAGTGGCGGTGGCTGGAGGTGCGGCGGGGTCGTCGGGATGGGCGACGAGGGGCTGGCGGCGGCTACAGAAGTACGCGGCTACGGGAGGCGTGCCGCGATATTCGATGGCCAGGTGGAGGTGGATGGTGGTGGCACGCTGCGCGAGACGCTGCTGGCCGATGGCCTGGAAGAGCTTGGCGCCGTCGCCGAGGAAAAGCTGTGGGGATGCTGTTGGATACCAGAGGACATTGCCGAAGCCGCGGAGAGCGACGGAGAGGACGGAGGTCTGCTGCGAGTTGTCGGAAGAGCTGGAGCTGCTGGTGGCGGAGGAGATGTAGCCGATGGCGTCCCAGTCGGTGGTGAGGGCCTGGGTGGGGGCGGCGCCGAGGCGCTCGAGGCGGGAGGTGTCGGCGGAGAGGTTGCCGGAGTAGAGGGTGTCGAGGGTGAG
>Ga0302313_10000937_pt1 | contig 23348 bp, 20 predicted proteins | sample III_Palsa_N2_2_FD_200454 | JGI IMG/M metagenome (GOLD analysis project Ga0302313, IMG submission 200454) | Peat permafrost microbial communities from Stordalen Mire near Abisko, Sweden - III_Palsa_N2_2 | ecosystem: Environmental > Terrestrial > Soil > Palsa > Peat permafrost | place: Sweden...
CACCGGACTAGGCCTCTGGGTCTGCAAGCAGCTCGTCGACAAAAACGGAGGCAGCATCCGCGTTCGCTCCCGGACCCAAGGCCCTAAGCACGGCACCACCTTCTCCATCACCCTCCCCCGCGATCCAGCCCCCACCACCGCCACCGCCTAACCACAACGAATGTTTGTCATCCTTCGCCGCAGGCGGAGGATCCGCTTCTGTTTTTGCCTCTGCCCTTGCTTTTGTCGTTGCCCTTGCTTTTGTCGTTGCCGTTGCTTTTGTTGTTGCCGTTGCTTTTGTTGTTGCCGTTGCTTTTGCTTGCTTTTCGTCGTCATCCTGAGCGTAGCGAAGGACCCCCGTATTTGCTTTTGCCCTTGCCCTTGCCTTTGCCCTTGCCCTTGCCCTTGCCCTTGCCTTTCTTTGACAATTTCTGAAAGAGATTGTCATTCCGAGCGAAGCGAGCGAACCCGCTTTCTCCCGTTCTTGCCCTGGCCTTTCGTTCTGTCACTCCCTCTGAGAATCTGCTCTTCAATTGCTTCCAGATACCCCAAGGCTTCAGCCTTGGGTCTCATAACTAACGCTGGGCCGAAGGCGCTTCCTTGCTGCCGCAGGCCGGAGTGAAGCCGCAGGCGCAACGACTGAATTCCCTTCCCCGAATCGCGCACAATTTCCATAGCCAGGCGAATCAAAAATCAATAGCGCTACCATAGAGAATGTGACCACCACTCTGCTCCACCAGTCCCCCGCCGACTTCGCCACCCCGCTCCTCGTAATCTTCGCCGCCGACACCGCGACCACCAAAGACTCCCCTGCCACCCCGACCCTCCTCAACTCCTCCGCCGCAATCGAAACCGCCGCGACCCCCTGGCTAACCTCCGCCGACTTCAAAGCCACCCTCGGCGAAACCTTCCTCCTCCCGGCCCCCGCCGGCATCCAAGCCCAGCGCCTCCTCCTCATCGGCCTCGGCAAAGCCGACAAGCTAACCCCCCACGAGCTCCGCAAGGCTGCCGGTGTAGCCATCCGCTTCGCCCGCCCCCGCACCCTCCGCACCCTCGCCATCACCCTCCCCGAACACCGGGCCCTCCCCGCCGCCGCCTCCATCCGCGCAATAGCCGAAGGCGCCATCCTCGCCGACTTCGACATCGACTTCTACCGCGCCGACCGCAAAGACCTAAGCATCCAAAGCCTCACCGTCCTATCCGCCAGCCCCATCACGGAAGCCCTCCAAACCGCCTTCAACGAAGGCGTCATCCTCGCCGAGAGTCAGAACTTCGCCCGCACCCTCATCAACGAGCCCGGCAACATCCTCACCCCCACCGAACTAGGCAAACGCACCGCCGCCATGGCAAAAGACTTCGGCCTCCAATGCGAAGTCCACGGCATCGACAAAATCCTCGAGCTCAAGATGGGAGCCTTCGCCTCCGTAACCCAGGGCTCCCCGCAACCCCCAGCCCTCATCGTCCTCCGCTACGAGCCCCCAACCCCTCCGTCCGCCAACAGCCCCATCCTCGGCCTCGTCGGCAAGGGCATCACCTTCGACACCGGCGGCATCTCCATCAAGCCCGCTGCCGACATGGACAAGATGAAGTACGACATGGCCGGCGCCGCCAGCATGATCGCGACCATGCGCGCCATCGCCCAGCTCAAGCTCAACGTCCGCGTCCTCTGCGTAGTCTGCTCCTGCGAAAACATGCCCGACGGCCACGCCTTCAAACCCGGCGACGTCGTCACCGCCATGTCCGGCAAGACCATCGAGATCATGAACACCGACGCCGAAGGCCGCCTCGTCCTAGCCGACGGCCTTCACTACGCCCAAACCCTCGGCGCCACCCACCTCATCAACGCCGCCACGCTCACTGGAGCCATCGGCACCGCGCTAGGCCAAATCAACGCCGGCCTCTTCAGCAACAATGACGAGACCACGAAGCACTTCTTCGACGCCCTAACCATCACCGGCGAAAAATTCTGGCGCATGCCCGCCACCGACGACTACCGCGATCAAATCAAATCCCAAATCGCCGACATCCTCAACAGCACTGGCAGCCGCTACGGCGGAGCCACCACCGCCGCCATGTTCCTAAAAGAGTTCGTAGGCGATACCCCCTGGATCCACTTAGACATCGCGAGCACCACCTGGCTAGACGACGCCAAGCCCTGGCAATCCAAAGGCCCCAGCGGCGTAGCCATCCGCACCATCACCGAATGGGTCCGCTCCTACGCCAGCTAACCCACTATGCGCCGAGTCCTCCTGCTCTTCAATCCCGCCGCAGGACGCCGCCGCACCGAGCGCTTGCGCACAATCGAACACATCGCTGATGCTCTTCGCAGCCGCGGCATCGAAGTCCAAACGGCTCCCACGCGCGCCGCGGGCTCAGCAGGCGATCAAGCGGCAGAAGCTTCCAACGCAGGCATCGACACCATCTTCGCCTGCGGTGGCGACGGAACAGTCCACGAAGTTCTTCAGGGGCTTGTCTTCCATCCTCACGCAACGCTCGGAGTCATTCCGTTGGGTAGCGCGAACGCACTCGCAAGACATCTGCGCCTTCCTCTCAACCCAATCCGAGCAGCGCTCCAACAAATCGACTATCAGCCTCAAATAATCCCGCTCGGCAAAGTCGACTTTCAAACTCGCACCGGCCAAGCCTCGCGCTATTTCATCGTGATGGCAGGCGCGGGCCCCGACGGCGCACTCGTCTACAACATGCTCTCCAGCGGCAAACACAAACTTGGCCGACTCATGTACTACCTCCGCGCAGCCAGTCTTTTTTGCAGAGGCCACTTCTCGTCGTTCACCCTCACGCGCACCTATGCAAGCATTCACACCACGCAGCAAGCAGTGAGCGCCATGTCCGTTCGTGTCGGCGACCTTGGCGGACTCTTCGCCCCATTAATCCGCGGCGCCTCCATCGAGCACCCACACCTCACCCTCTCCATCGCCAGCGATCCCGCACACCTTTCGCTCCCAGCGTGGTTTGCCCTGAGCTGGGCACGTCTGCATCGTTGGAACCGCTACGTCCAAACCGTTCCGGCAGACAGCTACCACTGCAGCGCTGGTAAGACCTCAGTCGTACAAGTGCAAGCCGATGGAGAATGGCTGGGCACCACGCCCATGACCGTCAACCTTGTACCCAACGCTCTGCGTCTCCTCACGCCCGTAGTCGCACCACCCAAATCTCGCCAGGCATCGCTCGCGTGATATACAGGAAACTCGTACCCGCTCCCATCCATCCTCTCCACCAAAGGACTCCAAGGATGCCTCAACACCTTCGCCCCTGCCTCCTCGCATCGGCCGCCGCTCTCTTGGCCCTCACCGTCACAATCTCCGCCCCAGCCCAAACCCCCGCACCACCCCCCGCCGCCGACGCCGCGCCCCAGCAACCCCGCCCTCATCCTCCCCGCCCCAAGCCCACCAACCTCCAGGTCCTCCCCAAGGACCTCACCGGCGACCAGGTCGTCGACATCATGCACAAGTTCGAAGACCAGCTAGGCGTCGACTGTGATTACTGCCACGCCAAGAACACCGCCCACAAACCCGGCGTCGGCCACCTCGACTTCCCCTCCGACGACAACCCCATGAAAGACCGCGCCCGCATCATGATCCACATGAGCGAGGAGATCAACCAGCGCTTCATCGCGCAACTCAAGACCCCTCCAGGCGGCCAGCAAGTCACCTGCGGCACCTGCCACCGCGGCAACGCCAAGCCCCCCGCCTTCGTCCCCGCGCCAGACAACGATCATCCCCAACCCGCCCCAGCTCCAAAGCCCTAACCCACCGGGTGCCCCATTCATGACAGTCTCATCGTCATGAGTGGGATACGAATATGTCAGGAAGCCACAACCCCACCGCACCGCCTCTCCCCAACGGATTCCACCTAAACTAGCTCCATGCCCTTCTCGGCTCAAGACCGCCTCTTCGTCCTCACCGGCGCGGGCATCTCCGCCGAGAGCGGCCTCGCCACGTTCCGAGGCTCCGGCGGCCTCTGGAACGGCCATCGCGTAGAGGACGTCGCCACCCCCGAAGCCTGGCACGCCGACCCCGCCCTCGTCTGGCGCTTCTACTCCATGCGCCGCCGCGACGCGCTTGCCGCCCAACCCAACCCCGGCCACCTCGCCCTCGCCGACCTCGAGCGCCACATGCCCAACCGCTTCTACCTCTGCACCCAAAATGTAGACGACCTGCACGAGCGCGCCGGCTCCCGCAACCTCCACCACATGCACGGCCAGCTCTTCCAATCCCGCTGCACCCGCTGCAACGTCCCCTTCGCCGACGCGGCCCTCTACGAAACCACCCTCCCCACCTGCCAAACCTGCGGCCACCCCATCCGCCCTCACATCGTCTGGTTCGGCGAAATCCCCTTAGCCATGGACGACATCTACACCGAACTCGACCGCGCCACCGCCCTCCTGGTAGTCGGCACCTCAGGCAACGTCTACCCCGCCGCGGGTCTAGTCCACATCGCCAATCAGCGCGGCATCCGTACAATCTACGCAGGCCCCGAACCCCCTCTCAACGCCGAAGCCTTCGACGAAATCCTCCTAGGCCCCGCCACCGAAGTCCTCCCAACCCTCACCGCAACTTAACCCTCGTCGTCCGCGTAGGCCCTTCCATGATCACCTCCATCAATCTCCTTCAAGCCTGCACCCAGCTCACTGACCTCTGGTCCCCCAAAGTCATCGGCCAGGTCAACGACCAATACATCAAAGTCGCCAAACTCCAGGGCGAATTCGTCTGGCACAAGCATGACCATGAGGACGAGCTCTTCCAGGTCCTCAAAGGCAGCATGCGTATCCAGATCGAAAACCAGCCCGACGTCACCCTCTCCCCCGGCGACTTCTGCGTCATCCCGCGCGGCGTCCTCCACAACCCCATCGCCGAACATGAATGCTGGATCGCCCTCATCGAAACCGTCACCACCCAACACACCGGTGACACTCAAACTCCCCGCACCCGTTCCATCGAAGATCAACTCAAACAGGCATGAAGCGCCTCACGCCAACCCCTCCTCCACTCCCAGACCCGCGCCGGCCGCGCATCACCCCGCCAGCCCTCATCCCGCGCAATTTCTATCTCCGTTCCCCCGACGTCGTCGCCCGCAACCTCCTCGGCAAGCTCATCACCCGCACTCTCGACGGCGAGCGCCTCACCGGCCGCATCACGGAAATCGAAGCCTACCTCGGCCTCGCCGATCCAGCCTCGCATTCCTTCATCGGCAAGACCGCGCGCAACGCCGTGCTCTTTGGCCCACCCGGTTTCTCGTACGTCTACTTCATCTACGGCATGCACTACTGCCTCAACTTCTCCTGCGAGCCCGAAGGCGAACCCGGCGGCGTCCTCATCCGCGCCCTCCAGCCCGTAACAGGCCTCGAAACGATGGCTCGCCTCCGCGGCCTCCCAACCTCCGCCAAACCAAATCTCCTCTGCTCAGGCCCCGGCCGCCTCTGCCAGGCCATGGCGATCACCCTCGCCGAAAACAATATCGACGTAACCCGCCCCAGATCCCCCCTCCGCGTCCTCGACGACGGCTTCCGCCCATCCACCATCACCACCACCCCCCGCATCGGCATCAGCAAAGCCGTCGACATGCCCCTCCGTTTCCTCGCCCCCGCAGAATGAGCAGGTCACCCCGCCCTCGGAGTGAACCCACCGAAATAACAAACTCCTGCCGTACGCGCAGGACCCGGGTGCCCCATCTTCGCGACGGCCCTATCGTCGCTAAGGTGGGCATTGCGCGCCCGCGCGACCCTTTGTGCTGCGCGCCTAAGAGCTCCCGAGGGCCAACGGCCCGAACCATCACAGCCTGGGCCGAAGGCCCAGGTCCGGACCCCTCAGGAACTCCTTTCCGCTCTGCCGAAGGCCGGAGTGAAGCCGCAGGCGCAACGACCAAATTGCCCTCCTTCGATCCGCCACAAACCCCATCCTCGCCGTCCGCGCAGGACCAAAACCTGTCAAGCCCCCTGAAACACCCAAAACCACCAAACCCCTTATAAACACTGGCGATTAAATCTTCCAGAACTTGGCATAGTTACCCCACCCAACTCGCTACAATAGAAGTAGACCCAAATCCATAACAGCCCGGCAAACGCCGGGCCTTCGCTTTTAACCACGGAATCGCCGCGGCCAGACTTCCACAAGTCCGGCCATCCCTATTCCCTCAACCCCTTGCGCCCAAAATCACCCGGAGCCCCCACCCATGAAAACCATCCCCGCCCCCACCTGCCACCACCTCTTCCCCGACAATCACCGCTGCGGCTCCCCCTCCCTCCGCGGCGAAGCCTTCTGCTTCTTCCACCACCCCGACCGCAAGCCCGTCGCCACCATCTCAAAGCCCACCCCGGCCCGGCACCGCAAGAAGGGTACTTCCGCCACCAAACCCATGAATCCAAACACTTACGCTGCCCTTTCCTGCATGAGGAACGGGTACTTTGCCCCCTAATTGCAACCCCCTGAATACTTTGCGCGAAAAGACCTGCAGGCAGATACTTTGCCACTTAACCGCAAGTCCCTCAATATTTTGCGCCAAAAAGCGCGGGGTAGTACTTTGGCCCTTAACTCCAAGTCCAGGAACACTTTGCAGGAAAAACACCGCTGGCGGGGGGGAGGGGGTACCCTCCCCTACATCGCGCTAGGCACCACAATCCCCAACCACCCCAGCACCCGCACCAACTCCCGCCGAGCCACCGCCGCCGTCGCCAGCAACAGCACCTTCCGAGCCTCATCGGTCTCAGTCAAAATGTGATGCCGATGATAAAAGTTATTGAACTGCTGTGCCAGCGCAAACGCATACCGCGCCAGCATCGCCGGCTCCGCTGCACCAATCGCCTGTTCCAGCACCAGCGACAGCCGCGATGCCGTCAACCAAACCTCCCACACACTCGTCCCCTCATCCCCGACGAGCATCTCTGCCAAATCCAAATCAGCGACAGCCGCCAGCGCCGCCTCTTCGCTAACGCCAGCCTTGCGGAAGATATTCGCCGCACGAACCGCAGCATACTGCGCATACGGTCCCGTCTCTCCATCGAACGCCAGCGCATCCTGGTAGTCGAACGCGATCACCGTATTGCGCGTAAACCGCAGCAGAAAAAATCGCAGCGCGCCCACACCAATCGCCTCAGCAATCTTCGCGCGCTCAGCTTCCTCCAACTCCGGATGCCGCGCCTCCACTTCCTTGCGCGCAGCCGCAATCATGCGATCAATCAAGTCATCGGCCTTCACCCCAAAGCCCTTGCGCCCGCTCACCTCGATAAAATTCTTTGCCTTATCTTCCTCACTCAGCACATACCCAAGGTCCTCCGCGGTGCGCGCAGTAAGCCCGACAAACGCATAATTCAAATGCGTGTAACGCTCGCTCTCATCCACATAACTCAGCGCCCGCAACGACTCCTTCACCTGCGTCTGCGGATCATCCTGCCGCGAATCGATCACGTTATAAATCGCATCCGCATGCCCAAAACTAGGATGTGGGTTCTCTCCATGTGTAGTCGAAATCCAGCAAGTATGCGTCGCGTACTCGTGAAACTTCGCGTACCCAAAATCCTTCCCCAACAACCCATACTTCCAAAGGTGATACGCAATGTCCTTGCCAACATACGTAACGGTCCCATTCGACCGCACAATGATTTTCGCGTCCTCATCCGGACCTTGCTCCGCCAACTCCACACCAGCAGCCGCAGAGATCGCCCTTCGCATCACCCAGCAACCCTTGTTCTTTCCCTCGGTCTCGAGGTACAACACACCGCGCTCCACCATCAGCGCCCGCGCCGTCTCCCAGAAGTGCAGGTGCAGAATCTCACTCTCGCGCGGCAGAAAGTCATACTCAATGCCCAACCGCTCCATCGTCTCCAGATGCCGCCGCAACACACCCGTAGCGATCAACTCGGCAATATCAGCCTTCGCATTGCCGCCAGCCTCAATCGCATGCAGCGTGTCCAGCCGCAACTGTCGTCGCTCCCCAACGCGCGGCGCATCCGCCTCGTACCACTGCGAAACCTCCGCATACAGATCCCAGCATGCATAATCCAAACGCTTGCCCGCAGCCTCCAGCTCCGCTATCCAAACGCGCACCTCCGCCAGCGACATGCCCTGCAGCTCCGTCACCGCGACCACAATATCGGCCACCTGAACCCCAGTGTTGTCGATATAGTTCTGCACGCCAACGTCCCACCCAGGCTTGTACTCGTCCTTCTTCAGCATCCGCGCAAAGCTATCGCCGAGAATCGCATTCCGCAGATGCCCCACATGCGCAGCCTTGTTCGGATTGATGCTCGTATGCTCAACCAGCCGAAATCCGCCACCGCCAACAACCGCATGCTCATCCGCGGCCATGCGCTTCACCATTGCAGCGCGATCGAGCTTCACATTCAGATAACCAGCACCCGCAATCTCCACCGCAGCCACACCAGGAGTCGCGGCCAACTCCGCCTGCAGCTCCTGCGCAATCGCGCGCGGAGCCTTCTTCAGCCGCTTCGCCAGCTCAAACGCAACCGGCAGCGCCATCTCCCCAAACTCGATCTTCGGCGGCAGCTCTACCGCAAGATTGGCCAACGCAATCTCGTAGCGCTCCTTCAACAGCGCCTCAATCCGTGCCTGCAACTGCAATTGCAACGTTCTATACATGATTGTCTTTCTGAACCTTTATCTGAAGTCTCAAGTATCGCAGCGCGGAGACGGCAAGCCGAAAGCGCTACCGCTTGAACGAGAACTTCTTATGCGCAAAGTAGCTGTAGCACGCAATGATGACCGAGTTCACAATCCCCGCCAGAAACGGCGCGTAGGGATGCGTCAGCGTCGACAGCAGAAACGCCTTCGTCGCCACCGGCAGAATAATCAACTCCGCCGGCGTACTGATTCCATACACCGCGAAACACTTCAACCATTCTTTTAAGTAATTGCCTTTTGTGCGAAAAACAAAATGTTTATAGCAGAGAAACGCGACCGTGATCGCAAGCGGCTTCGAAACGATTTGCGCGATATCCGCGATCAGCGGCTTCCCGTGGTGAGGCAACAGAAAACCAAACAGGATCACAAATCCTGAATAAAGCCCCAGCGAGATCAGCGTATTCGATCCCCCAACCAGCAGGAATCGAATCACCTCGCCCGAAGGCAGAACCCGCCGAAGCGCGGCGAACGGGCCGTGTGCGCTGGGATCTGGAGGCGTCTCGTCTTCGAGTAGGGAGGGTTTGTGGCTGGACAACACAACTCTTATTCTAGCCGCAACTCGTGAGCTTCGGCCACAAACTCGCTCCGTCATTCATTGCTTCGCAATTGGTTGTATCGTCAACCTCAGAACAAAATGATTTCCTCGATCCGGCCAGACCACACATTATCCCCCAGGTTTCTTCCGCCCTGGTCGATGCGCCTTGCCTTGCTAGCACTGACTGTCCTCACACTTTTCCTCAACGGCTATCACCCGCTCGCCGAGGACGGTGGTCTCTACGTAGCAGGTGTCCAACTCACGCTCAACCCAACTCTATTCCCTCACTACACCGTCTTCGTCAGCGAGCACCTTCACTTCTCAATCTTCGCCCCCGTCCTCGCCTCGATCGTCCGAATCACGCACCTCTCGCTAGCCTGGGTTTTGCTGCTCACCGATCTCTTCAGCCTCTGGCTCACCTTCTACGCTGCTCATCGCATCCTGCAACGCACCATCTCCAGCGAACCCGCGCGCTTCGCCGGCCTCTGTCTCCTAGCCGCCTTCTGGACGCTTCCCATCGCAGGCACCTCGTTGCTCCTGATGGATCCCTACGTCACCGCGCGCAGCCTGTCCACACCCCTCTCCTTACTCGCCGTCGCCTTCGCACTCGACGACCGCCCCAACCTTCGCCCGCTCCTCAACTCCGCGCTCTGCCTGATCCTCGCAGCGGCTTTCCATCCCCTGATGGCCGCGTACGCCTTCGCCTTCATCCTCGTCCTGCGCCTCACCCGCCTGCGCCAGCGCACTATCGCCTACGCGATCCTCGCCCTCTCCGCACTCGCGCTCGCTGCAACCCTTCAGACCGTAGCTCCCACTGAAACTCCCGCCATCATCGCCGCGGAGAAATCCCGTTATTACTGGTTCCTCTCCCAATGGCAGTGGTTTGAGCTCCTGGGACTCGCCGGCCCCCTCGCCGTCCTCGCCGCGCTACTCACCCGCTACAGCAAGCAACCCGACCCACTCAACGCCGCTGCTGCCGCACTCTGCCGTGCCTGCATCGCCATCGGCTGCATCGCCACTCTCGTCGCCCTACTCTTCGCGCACGAAGGCAGCCGATCTCACCTCGTCGCCCGCATGCAGCCTCTGCGCGTCTTCCTGCTCATCTACGCAATCATGACGCTCTTACTCGGCGCAACCCTCACCCAGCTCGCCCTCGAAACCCGCCAGCGCCTGCGCTCCAACAGCCTCCGCGCCGGGCTCGCAGCGTTACCCATCATCGCGCTCCTCGCACTCTCAGCGACCATGTTCTACGTGCAGCGCCAAACCTTCCCTGCATCCCAGCACCTCGAGTTCCCCTGGCGCGCCCAGCAGAATCCGAACCCGTGGGTTCAGGCCTTTCTCTGGGCCCGCGACCACACGCCACCCGACGCCCTCTTCGCCCTAGACACCAAATACGTCAACGAGGACGGCGAAGACGCCCAGACCTTCCGCCCCATCGCTCTCCGCAGCGCCCTGCCAGACTTCTCCAAGGACGGCGGCGAGGCGGCCATCACACCCTCCCTCGCCACGGAATGGTTACAGGGAGCCGACGCCCAAACCAACCTCTCCACCGAAACCGACACCGTCCGCGACGCGCGTCTGCTTCCCCTCGGCGTTACCTGGATGGTCCTTCACGCCGCAGCTCCAACCGCTCACCAATGCCCTTATAACAACGGCGTCATCAAGGTCTGCAGCCTAGCCGCCGCTCGTCCCTGACATCACCACCCGCGCTCAGTTTCCGCCCGAAGCAGCGACCGCCGGCGCGGCCTTCAGCACCACGCTCTCCTGGTCCTTGCTCTCGAACTGGGCGTAAAACTTGCGCAGGCTGTCATAGTCCTTCGGCAACACCAGCAACTCACCCTGGATGTAGTTCCGTCGTGTCGTGAAACCCTTCGCATCACCGGTAACCGCCAGCGTGTAGGCCTCCTGCTTGGGAAGATCGAACCTCACCGTATCGGGCAGCGCCTCAACACTTACCGTGGCCGGTAAATTAATTCGCTGTGCGTCCTGCACATAGTGGGGATAGTGGAAGTAAACCGCCTGCTGCCGCTTCTCATCTGCGAAGGTCGCCGACTCGTTGCTCAGAAAAATATCGGAAGGAACAAGGATGCGCTTTCCGGTATGCGTTCCCAGCGTTCCGGTTACGTCGTAGCTCACCTTCAGCGGCTGCTCATAGTCCGGCACATTTTCTATCTTGCCGACCTTCACCTGCAGCGACCTGGGCACCATGTCCTCTAGATGGGTCCGCATCGCATGGTTCAGACTCTCCTCGTCACCGCTCAATGCCTTATGCCGCCACTCCACTGCGTCTGCTCCCGTAAAGGTCAGATCGATCGTGCCTGTAATCTGGCCCGCATCATCCATCTTCAGGTTCGCCACCCGGGTCACTACGTTGACCTTGAAGTTGTCGTCGGGCGTTTCACCAAACTCCGTGCCCTTATCGAACTGCCGCAATCCCTCCACCACCGTGTGCTGCCACGCAAGGTGGCCATAAGCGCAGTACCTGCATCCCGGATCGAAATACTTCTCCGTCCCATCTACATTCACAATCGCAATCACGTCGTCGAACTGCCGAAAGCTCATCCAGGACGGAACAAAGAGCTCCTCGCTCCTGTCGGGCACATCCATGAAGTAAGCCTTCATGCCCGCCGCTCTCGCCATTCCCACAAACAGCGCCGTCAGCTGTGACTCGCTGCCTCGCTTGTGACTCAGCACGTCGGCTGCATTCTTCACCTGGTGCCCGCCCTCGGCTTTATCTTCTTGTTGCTCGTGAGCTCGGGTGTAATGCGTGTTTTCCAGCTTCATCACTGCCGCATAAATCTTCTGCAGTTTCTGATCATCATTCGTAGCCCCGGATGTAATCTCCGCTGTCTCTTTCCTCAACTCCGAGTTCGGATCGGCGAACGAATCCATCCGCTTCGACCAATCCTTGCCTTCATCCTTCCACCAGTCGGCCGCCGTATGCTCCGCCGTGAAGTTGAACATAACCCGGTAGCTGAAACTCGCAATCGGAGGCATATAAGCCTCCTTCACCTCGGGCGGAACATCCTTGATCGTCAACTCGAAAACCTGAATGGGCTCGTGCGTGAATTCGGAATGCGGGACGTCACGACGCACGATCGTCACACCGGCAGGAAGAATCGGAAACCAGGTAATCGTCGTCACCAGCCCCCGCTCACTCTGAAGCTCCCTGGAGGTCGGGTACCACACGTAATGCGCCTGCTTTACATACAACTCTCCCTGGATATACCAGTCGGGCGCTTCGTAGATGTTATCTGCGATCCGCGTCACGTAGCGGTACTCAATAATGCTTCCCACCTCAACATCCGGCAGCGTGAACACTCTCTCCTGCACCTTCACGTCCTGGTCCTTCTCCAGCACTTTCAGATAGGGCTTTCCCGCGAAAGGGATAATCGTCCCATCCGGGTGGATCGTCCGTCCTGCGATCTCTCCAAGAGTCTTGTCATCGCCATTCGCCGAGTATCCGTCCTGTGCGACGCTCACAAACGGCAGCGTCACATTCGCATACTTCTCCCCGTCCTTAGTCAGGATCTTGATCCGTTCATAATGAGTCAGGGAATGCATATCGTCCTTGGTAATCTCTTCGCGATTCAGCACCACCGCCGCCACTCCCGGGTATCCCGGTAACGACGTCATCGCGAGTTCTTCCGCTGTAGGCGGCGTGAAATTCGTCTGCGCGCACGCCACCCCGCTCACCGCCACGGCCGCCAATATCCATCCACCTATCCGTCTCATCGTCATCGCCTGCCGTTCACTCCTTCTTAGTTGTGCTTCTTAGTTTCCGCGCTTCAGAATTGCCTGGCTGCCTTCATCCGCAGCAATCGCTGCCGCCAGCTGCTGCACCGCCTCATACTTTGTCGCAGGCACCGTCACCTGTCTCACGGTGTATGTCCGGCTGTAGTGCAACACCCGCCCATGCAACTCCGTCGAGCTCACATAGCTCGCGAACCCAACATCGATCTTGACTGGATCCGGCAGCTCATCCACCACGTATCCCTGTGGCAGCTCGATGTCATACTCATCGGTGCCTTGCATGGTCTGCTCCAGATCGATCTCCACGTGGCGCGGCTTACGGTCTACGTCCAGCTCATAACTCCCCAGCACCCGCGGCCGAATCATCAGCAGCGGCCCCGTAAAGCTCGCAAAGTGGCTTGCCTGCAGATCAAACGTGGTCGTCAAATCCTTATTCAGCGCGTCCACGTTCTCCACCTTCAGCCCTGTCATCGACGCCCCCGTGAAGTCCTGCGCGATCACCCGGTTCATATACTCGGTCTGCTTCTTTTCACCTTCGCTTGAGAAAACCTGCCGCCTCGTCTCCGCCAGATCCCCAAATCGTAAATCCGTAACCGACCCCTTCAGCGACCCATCCGCGCTCAGCTCAAACTTCCCCGTGCGTCGAATCGTATTCAGCGTCGGATCCATCACCGGCAGTTCGATAACCTGGCTGTCTTCCCCTTCGATCAACACCCCATAACTTCCCTGCAGGTTGTCTTCCAGCTGACCGAACGGCGTCAAATACCACGTCGGATCGAAAATCAGATACCGCTTGCCCGTCTTCGCCGTCACCACACTGTGCAGCTTCGGCGATTCATATCCCTTCGGAATCTCAATCGCTGCAATCATGTGATTGCCCCAGATCGAAGGCGCATCCGGATCCACCACGCCACGCTCTGAATCCACCATCATCAGCGCACTATGAATGCCAACGCTCGACAACATCGCCGAGAGCAGCGTCGCCTTGTCCTTGCAGTCCCCATACCGGCCGCGAAAGATCTCCTCCGCCGCGTGCGGCTGGTATCCACCCACTCCCATCTCGATCACGAAGTAGCGGATCTTCTGCTGTACAAAATCTCCGATCGCCTCGGCCTTGTCGTAGAAGTCCGTCTTCCCTGCCGTTAACTCCGCAGCCTTTGCCGCAATATCCGGAGTCGACACCAGCCGGTCGCGCGACAAACCCTCATACCACTCACCGATTCCCTGCCATGTCCCATCCTGCGGCTCAGCCAATCCCGGCCCCGTATAGTGCACGGTCATTCGAGCCGCCAACGCACCTTCGTTCGGCGCCATCGGCACGTGATCCAGATCGATCGCCGGCACGTCATTCATCTCCCAACGGTACGAGTGGTTCTCGAGATCGATTCCCTCCACCTTCGCATGACGCGCCCACGTTGTCGTGTACGTATAGCCCGGCGGCAGCGCCACCGTGAAACTCTGCCGCATCCTCGGCAGTTCATCCTGAAACTCCCAGTTCGTCTCCGCCAGGTACGGCCGCTCGCGCTTCTCATACTCATACGCGATGATCCCGCCTGGATCGCGACCCGGAGGATTCGCAACCTTCGCCCGTTCATCCGAATAAAGCTGACCACCCTCGCCCGGCTGGCCTACATCCCCAATCTCGTTGTCCTTCACCGAGTATTCATGTCCCGCCGCATCGATGCTCCACACATGCAGCGACAGCACCTTCGAGTCCTTGTCGTAATACACTGCCGGATATCCGTAATCGCGCCCTTGCGGCCGCAGAATCTTCACTACCCTCCGCACATGCTCAACCGCCTGCCCCTTCGGATCGACCGTATACGTCGTCTCGTCGAGCAGCATCACTGCCTTTGGATTTCCGTGGAACTCAGGCAGCTTCTGTTGCGCCGCCGTCTTCACCCAGTCCGGCACCGGCTGCGACCCAAACAGGTTCCCGGCTCGCGCGCAAACACCGCCCCCAAGCACCATTGCGCCGACTAACAAAATTACCAGCCGGCCACCAGCCCGGCCGCGACCTTCTACAACTCTTGACTGCATGGCGGCTGCTCCGTGTATCCCGCCTCGCATTTTCATGGAGACCCGCTTAGAAAGAGATTTGGTGGTTGATTTATACGTGTCTTCTCGGCGCCATGCAAGTGCGATCGAATTCCACCGCCACTGCAACGAAGCCCGCCCTTCGTGCTACCTTAACCATAGAGCGAGCGGGTAGCTCAGTTGGTAGAGCATCGCCCTTTTAAGGCGTTGGTCCTGGGTTCGAGCCCCAGCCCGCTCACCACCTCACCTTTCCCAAAAAACAAGCGCAATCGCCACCCAGGCAAAGCCAGCATCGTCTAGCCTTGGCAAGCATGAACCCGCCCGAGCCGTCCTACTCGCTGGCCTTCAGCTTCTGCACGATATTCGTCGTAGAAAATCCTTCCACCGTTGGCACAATCTCCACGCGCCCTCCCGCGGCAATCACCTCTTCATGCCCCACCACCGTTTCGATGGAATAATCCCCACCCTTCACCAGCACATCCGGCTTCACCGCGCGAATCAGTTCCAGCGGCGTGTCCTCCTCGAACACCACCACCGCATCCACCGCCGCCAGCGCCGCCATCACCCGCGCACGCTCATTCTCTCCAACCACCGGCCGCGTCGGCCCCTTCAGCCGGCACACACTCGCATCCGCATTCAATCCCAGCACCAGCTTCGACCCAAACCGGTGACACTCTTCCAGCAGCGTCACATGCCCCACATGCAGCAGATCGAAACACCCGTTCGTGAACACGATCGTCTCGCCTGCTGCTCTCCATTCGGCCACGCGTTTGGCCAACCGCTCGCCACTCAGTACCTTCTCGCCGCCACGAATTCCGCTCGACGGCGTCATCGCCGCCACCAGCTCATGCTGCGCAATCGGCACGGTCCCCATCTTGCCCACAACAATCCCCGCCGCCAAATTCGCCAGCTCCACCGCGGTCTCAATCTTCAACCCGCCTGCCAGCGCCGCAGCCAGCGTAGCAATCACCGTATCGCCCGCGCCCGACACATCAAACACCTCGCGAGCCCGCGCCGGCGAGTGGTACGACCCTCCATCCCACAGCACGCGTATCCCCTTCTCACTCATCGTCACCGTCAGATACTGCAGACCATGCTTCTCGCGCTGCGCTTCGCCAGCCTCCAGCAACGCCGCAAGATGATGCGAGCTCACGCCCGTCGCCGCAGCCAGCTCCTGCAGGTTGGGACACACCATCGTCGCCGCCGCATACTTCCCAAAATCCGGAGTCTTCGGATCAGCCAACACCGGAATCCCCGCAGCCTTCGCCGCCGCAATCACCGCCGCGCACAACTCCGCCGACACCGCGCCCTTCGCATAATCCGACAACACCACCGCGTGCACCTTCCCCACCAACTGCTCCGCGCGCTCCCGCAGCCGCTGCTGGTCCTCCACCCCCGGCGCGTCCTTGCTCTCAATGTCCAGCCGCAGTAACTGCTGCTGCCGTCCCACAATCCTCGTCTTCGAGATCGTCGGCAGCTTCGTCGTCACCACCCCCACCGTATCAATCCCCGCAGCCTCCACCAGCGCCGCCAGCTCATCCTTGTCCTTGTCCTCACCCCAGAATCCCGCCAGCACTGCCTGGCACCCAAGCCCCGCCAGGTTCATCGCCACATTCGCCGCGCCGCCCGCACGCTCATAGTGCTGCGCATGCCGCAGCACCGGCACGGGAGCCTCCGGCGATATCCGATCCACCTCGCCCAGGATGTACCGGTCGAGCATGAGATCCCCGACCACCAAAACCTTCAGGTGTCCAAACCCACCCTCCAACAATCCCAGAACCGCATGTGTCTCGGGCAGCATGATCGTTTCAATTCTCCCCAACCATCATCGCATCCCAGGAGTTCTCAGTTCTTAGTTGTCAGTTCTCAGTTGCCCTTACTAAGAACTGACAACTGAGAACTGACAACTTGCATCACCTCATCCACCGTGATCGACATCAAGCACTTCTTCTGCTGCTCAATACACGTCTCCAGCCCGCACCCCCAGCACTCCACCCGGTGATACACCACCTGGTGTTGCTTCCCAAACGGAAACCACTGCCGCGGAATATTTCGCGCCGCAAAGATCGCCACCACCCGCGTCCCCACCGCCGCCGCCAGATGCATTGGCCCGCTGTCATGCCCCACAAACAGCCGCGCCCGCTCAATCGCCGCAGCGCTCTCCCTTGGCGTCAGCACCCCACACAAATTCACCACCACGCCACCACCATTCGCCCTCCAACTCTCTGCCGCAAACTCACTCGCCTCACTCTCCTCCGCCGCTCCCAACAACAGCAGCGCTCTCCCCGGAAACTCCGCCGCCATCCTCCCCAGCAGCGACCGCCAATTCTCTTTCCCCCAATCCTTCGCCTGCACCTTCGTCCCTACGCTCACCGCAACCGACTCCACCGCCAGCGCCTCAGCACCAGTCGCCCGCGCCGCGCTCTCCCGCTCTGCCTCACTCAAGTGCAGATCCCAACTAGCCGCATCATTCAACCGCCCCGGATCGGCAATATCCCCCACCGCCGCCAGTTGCCCGATACACCGCGCCAGCCGCCCAGCCTCCGGCTCCAAATGACCATCGCCCATCGCATGATCTTTCCCGCCGCTCGCTGCGCCATAATAATTCCGTTGCATTCCCTCGGTCAGTGGAACCCCCACGATTCGTCGCACACCACACAACCGGAAGAACGCCTCATCCCTCTGCGCCGCCTTCACCCCGCGCGCCGACCCCAGGTACACCAGCACTTCCGGCCGCCAGCGCACAATCGTCCACCACAAACCCAGCAGCTCCCGCGCGCTTCGAGTCCCCACCTCGTACCGCATATACCCCTGCACCAGTCCCGACCCCTCCAAAATCGCCGCCGCCGCCGGAGCCTTCGAGCTCACCGGAACATTGGTCAGCATCCGCCGCTCCGCCTCCGGAAACGCTCTCGCCACCAGGTGCAGCGCCGGCAGCGCCACCACCATATCGCCCAGGCTTCCCAGCCGATACACCAGCACCCGCTGCGTCATCTTCTTTCCCATGCCTCCAGTGTCGCATTTCAAAAGCACTCACACCACACACCCGCGGCGACCCCACCCCTACCATCTGCGCCGCGCCTCCGTTATCCTTGCAATCACGCCTCATGCTCGTCGCCGCCCACATCGTCTCACTTCAAGACCACTTCACCGTGCACGGCCACGATCCCTCGTCCCCGGCCCCCACCCCCTCCTCGCCTTTCGAACAAGTCGTCCTTGACCAGCATCGCGCCAACTACGATCTCTGGCACCGCGAAGACGAAGCCCGCGATCCCGACGCCTCCGACGCCACCATCGTCCACATCAAGCACGACATCGATCGCCTCAATCAGCTCCGCAACGACTTAGCCGAGCAGCTCGACCTCGCTCTCCTCGAGCTTGCACCCGACAATCCCACCGCGCCCCTCCACTCCGAGTCTCCCGGCCTCATCATCGATCGCCTCTCCATCCTCGCCCTCAAGATCTTCCACACTCATGAGCAGCTCTACCGCTCCACCCCCGAACACCAGCAACGCAACCAATCCCGCCTCGCCGTGTTGAACGAACAGCGTACCGACCTCGCCGCCTGCCTCGACGCCCTCTGGTCAGACGTCCTCGCCGGCCGCCGCCGCTTCAAGCTCTACCGCCAACTTAAGATGTATAACGACCCCACCCTTAACCCCGTTCTCTACAACCGTTCCCCAGTCTGACGATCTATCCGGTACACTCGTGTTTGACCTAAACGCCCTCAGCCTCGTATAACCCCAGATACATCTCCGTCGTTACATCACACCCTAACCCCATCTACTCAACCCGAGAACATCATGGCCACGAAGCCGGCAATATCCACCTCAGAGAACAAAGCAACCAAGGCCCCCAGCGGATCCAAGGCTCCGCGCACCCTCGCCGGAAACGCGCAACACGCCAACGACGCCGCCCGCAAATCCACGCTCACCCTCTATGAGAGCGCGCTCAAACTCATGCAAGCCGGCAAATACGACAAGGCCCACGAAGCCTTCGTCAAAATGCTCGAGTCCGCGCCGCAAGACCTCGCCGACCGCATCCGCATGTATATCTCCGCCTGCGTCGCCCAGATCCACAAGGGCACCACCGACTTCCAGACCCACGAAGAGCGCTACGACTACGCCATCTCCCTGCTCAACCAGGGCAACTACGAAGACGCCCGCCAGCACCTCAAGGAAATCCTCCTCAAAGAGAAGTCTGCCGACTACGCCTTCTACGGCCTCGCCCTCCTCGCCTCGCTCACCGGCGACCACGACACCTGCATCGAGCACCTCACCGAAGCCATCCGCCTCAACGGCCAGAACCGCCTCCAGGCCCGCCTCGACTCGGACTTCGATGGAGTCGCCGAAGACCCCCGCTTCACCGAGCTCCTCTACCCCGAAGTCTAGCCCGCGTCTCACCTGTTCCGCCGCCCGCGCAGGACTTCCACCTCAATCCGCCGCGCGCCATCTTCCGGACTCTGTAAACTAGCAGAGCCAATGTCTTCACGCGCCGCCAAACCTCGCCAGCTTCGAGTCGTCGCCATTGGTGGCGGAACCGGCCTCTCCACGCTCCTTCGCGGGCTCAAAGCTTTTGTCGCCGCGCCCGCCGGCGCTGCCCCGCTCGCCGACCCCGCCCTCCAGAACCTCCCCGCTCTCATCCGCGAGCTCTCCGCCATCGTCACGGTCACCGACGACGGCGGCTCCTCCGGCCGTCTCCGCGAAGATCTCCGCATGCTTCCCCCCGGTGACATTCGCAACTGCCTCGTCGCCCTCTCGCAGGACGAAGCTCTCCTCTCCCGCCTCTTCCAATACCGCTTCGCCAGCGGCGATCTCGAAGGCCACAGCTTCGGCAACCTCTTCCTCGCCGCCCTCACCGGCATCACCGGTGACTTCGCCCAGGCCGTCCAGGTCAGCTCCCAGATCCTCGCCACCCGCGGCCGCATCTACCCCTGCACCAACGCCAACGCCACCATCTCCGCCCGCATGGACGACGGCTCTACCGTCCACGGAGAAACCAGCATCACCGCCTCCCAGCGCTCCATCACCGAGCTCATGCTCTCCCCCGCCGACGCCTCCCCACTCCCCGAGGCCCTCGAAGCCATCGCCGCCGCCGACCTCATCACCCTCGGCCCCGGCTCCCTCTACACCTCGCTCATCACCAATCTCCTCGTCCGCGGCATCCCCGAAGCCATCGGCCGCAGCAGCGCCACCCGCGTCTACATCTGCAACCTCATGACCCAGGCCAACGAATCCCTCGGCCTCACCGCATCGCAGCACATCGAAAAAATCCTCGACCACGCCGGCACCCAGATCTTCGACTACGCCCTCATCAACACCGCCCCCATCCTTCCTCAAACTCTCGACCGCTACGCCCGCGAAGGCCAGACCCCCATCCACGCCGACCTCGAGCGCATCCGTTCCCTCGGCGTCGAGCCCATCACCGGCAACTTCGTCCACGAAGGCGAAGTCCTCCGCCACAGCTACGATGTCCTGGCAGAAACCATCCTCCAACTGGCCCTAACCCACGCCCCAGCCACCCTCTCCTCCTGAACCTCCCGCCACACCCAAACCAATCCTGAGCGAAGCACGTCAGTTGCTGTTGCTTGTTTTACGCCGTCATCCTGACCCTCGAGCGTAGCGAAGGGGAAGGATCCCTGTATTTGCTCTTGCCTCTGTTCTTGCTCTTGCCTCTGTTCTTGCTCTTGCCTCTGCTCTTGCGCTTGCCCTTCTTTCTGTCATTCCCTCGGGGAATCTGCTTCTGCACTTGCTCTTGCGCTTGCCCTAGCCTCTAGGTACCCCAAGGCTTCAGCCTTGGGCCTCACCGTCGCAACGAGCAAAACACCGCTCTGCCGAAGGCCGGAGTGAAGCCCGAAGGGCGTAACGACTGATCTATTGCCCTTGTTGTTGCTTGTTCGATTTTGCTCTTGCTTCTGCTTTTCGAGTCGTACTTCCGAGCGCAGCGAGGAACCCGCTTCTCGCGCCAAGCGCGCCCGTTCTTCGCACCACCAAAACTCTGTCATCCTGAGCCAAGCATCTCGCGCAAGCGAGCTGCGCAGCCGAAGGACCCCAACACCGCCCGCATCACCCATTCCTCCAGCACCATTTCAACCACTGCCCCTCCACCCGGCACCCAACGTAAAATCAACCCAATGCCCAAGTCCTCTTCCTCCGCACTCACCACCGCCGGCCGCGTCTTCTACGCCCTGGCCATCCTCGGCTTCGGCATCCAATACGCCCTCTACGGACATCTCCGCCGCGGCCTCCCCCTCTGCCCCATCTGGCTGCCTCATAACCACATCCTCGCCTACGCACTCGCCGCCCTCTGCATCGCCGCCGGCCTCGCTCTCCTCACCACCTGGCGAACCACCACCGTCAGCCTCATCCTCGGCCTCCTCTTCCTCGGCACCGCCGCCCTCTATTTCATGCACTTCAACTACATCGCCTACGACGGCGACGGCCGCACCCTCTTCCTCGAGTGCCTCTGCCTCGCCTCCACCGCGCTTATCCTCCACGGCATCTCGTCCGGCAGCAAGTATTCCCTCATGCCCGGCCGCCTCTTCTTCGCCATCGCGATGATCATCTTCGGCATCCAGCACTTCCTCTACGTCCGCTACCTCTCCACCCTCGTCCCGCACTACCTCCCCGGCCATCACCTCTGGATCATCGGAACCGGCCTCGCCCTCATCGCCGCCGGCCTCTCCATCGCCACCACCATCGAAGACAAGTACGCCGCCTACGGCCTCTTCGTCCTCTTCTTCGGATGGCTCGTCCTCCTCCACGTCCCCCGCATCCTCCACGCCCTCCACAACGGCGACGAGTGGTCCAGCGGCTTCGTAGTCCTCGCCTTCAGCGGAACCTCCCTGCTCCTCGCCGCCTCCTCCACCGGCACCGCCATTGGCAAGCCCTCCAAACCAGCCCCCAGAAAAGAACGCCCCTGGCGCCCCTAGCCGTCAGCCCCCGCCAGTCAGTTCAGTCCGCTTCGGCACTACTCAACGTTCGTCACAAGCGACGGTGCTCCACCTCAACGTCGTCAGCTATCTACGGCTTCTAGGTACCCCAAGGCTTTAGCCTTGGGTTTCACAGCCCGGCTTGAAAGAAGGGCTTTAGCCCTAAGGTATGCATTACGCTTACCTCACACAGTTCTCGATCACGGAGTCTCCCCATGGGCCGACCTCTCAGCATCGCTGCGCTCCTCCTACTCATCCCCACCCTCGCCCTCGCCCAACAATCCCCCTGGCAAGGCGAGTGGGGTTCCTTCACCGACACCTCCGCCACCACCGGCCAGCGCCTCACTATCTCCGACTGCTCCGCCACCACCTGCACCTTCGCCGTCTCCGTCCGCGTCCCTGGAGGCAACTGCGGCACCGCCAGCAAAGCCACCTTCACCATCACTTCCCCCACCGACGCCACCGCCAACCTCCCCGGCGAATCCGCCTCCCAGACCTGCAAGCTCCAACTCCACCGTGATCCCAAAAGCATCACCGTAACGGCGACCGGCAAAACCTGCACCTCCTACTACTGCACCAGCCCCACCATCACCCTCTCCCACACCTACCCGCAGCGCTCGACCACCATCTACTCCGGCCCACACGCCGACGCATGCCTCAGCAACGCCTCGCCCGCCACCGTCGCCACCTGCACCGACGCCGCGCTAGCCAAGCTCGAACAGCAGTGGCAAGACCTCTACGCCGACTTCCCCCTAACCCCCAACCCCAATCCCAACCAGAACGGCTACAGCCACGCCGTCACCGTCGACGCCGCAATCCTGAAGCACTGCGACACCGCACCCAATCCCGCACAATGTCTCCACGACCGCTTCACCGAAGACATCGCCCTCATGACCACGAAGCAGACCGACCACACCGCCGGCTACACCGACCGCGGCGATCCAGCCTCCGCCGCCGCCCTCGCCCAAAAGATCGCCGGCCGCTACCGTCATAGCTTCGCCAACGGCGACGTCCAGGGCGACCACTACCGCTCCACCGACACCCTCACCATCACCCCCGTCGGCCGAGCCTCCATCCACTTCGACGCCCACCTCGAGTTCTACAACGGTCACACCTGCGACCTCTCCGGCGGCGCCCTCTTCCGCAAAAACGGCAGCTTCGTTTACGACGACAAGCCCACCACCTCCGACTCCACCGACCCCGTCTGCCATCTAGGCATCAAGCCCACCGCCACCGGCGTCACCTTCGAGGACTACACCGGCGGCTGCAAGATGACCTCCTGCGGCGAACGCGGCGGCTGGAACGGTGCCTCCTTCACCTTCGCCCAACGCGTACCCGCCACCAAGCCCACCTCTAAGTAAGTCTCTAGGCTTCTAGGTACCCCAAGGCTGGTAGCCCGATGCTTTAGCTTTGGGTCTCCTTGGGTCTCATGCCTGCTTCTGAAAGCAGGGGCTTT
>Ga0302313_10000939_pt1 | contig 23324 bp, 17 predicted proteins | sample III_Palsa_N2_2_FD_200454 | JGI IMG/M metagenome (GOLD analysis project Ga0302313, IMG submission 200454) | Peat permafrost microbial communities from Stordalen Mire near Abisko, Sweden - III_Palsa_N2_2 | ecosystem: Environmental > Terrestrial > Soil > Palsa > Peat permafrost | place: Sweden...
CGGAGAACAAACCTTCTCCATGGGCTGGCGTCGGGGCAGCTTCCTCAAGTCGCGTTGGAACCACTACTGCGAGCTCATGATGCTCTATCTGCTCGCCATCGGAAGCCCCACAAATCCCGTCGCCCCCGCCTGCTGGGACGCATGGACACGGCCCAAAATGTCCTACGCCGGCTTCGACTACATCTCCGCCGCCGATCCGCTCTTCGTCCATCAATACAGCCACGCGTGGTTCGACTTCCGTCACAAGCGCGATAAGTACGCCGACTACTTCGCCAACTCCATCCTCGCCACCCGCGCCCACGAAGCCTTCTGCCTCTCACTCGGCAAGCCTTACTCGCAGGACTACTGGGGCATCAGCGCCTCCGACTCCGAGCACGGCTACGTCGCATGGGGAGGTCCCGGCGCTGCCGACGCCACACCAAAGCCCTCCGCTCCCGGCTTCGGTGGCATAGACGGCTCGGTCGTCCCCTACGCCACCGCCGGCTCGCTTCCGTTCCTTCCCGTTGACTGCCTTCGCGTCCAGCACTCGCTCAAAGAAAAGTATGGCCAGAAGGCATGGGGCCGCTACGGCTTCTGCGACGTCTTCCATCCCGACGCCAACTGGTACGACAAAGACGTCCTCGGCATCGACCTCGGGATCTCCGTCTTGATGGCTGAAAACCTTCGCACGGGCTTTGTCTGGGAGACATTTGCCCGCAACCCTGAAGTAGCCACAGCGTTCCAACGCTGCGGCTTCACCACCTATTAAAAAGAGCATACGAAAACTAGGGCAATAATGTACTTCGCTAACAAAGGCCCAAAAGGACTAAAATAAGTTATGCGCCTGTGGTGAAATTGGCAGACACAGCGGCCTTCCTGAGCGTTACTTACTCAGGCACTCTCGGTCTGAAAAGAACGTTGAGGAAGTCGCTGACCGCGAGGTCGTAGGGGTTCAAGTCCCCTCGGGCGCACTCTACTTCTTCGTTACGAATGAGCGGCCCACGCAGGAATATACTCAGTGTATTTTCGAGAGGCGTTTTCAGGATTAGCGGGAGCAATGAGATTGTTGTCTACGGCTTCTTGGATGAGTCGAGACACCATTGAGCGTTGCTTTTCTGGCATTTTGAGCCGCTCCCTCAGTGATTTATTGGTCATCACGCTATTAGAGCAATACTTCAGTTGGGTGTGCTGATAGCAGGTATTAAGCCGTTCCGCAGCGCTCATCTGAGCGAAAGAGCGTGGGGCGGAAAGCGTCACCTTGAAGTGATTTGAAGACTCTTCAAACTTGATTGGTGGCAATCCATACTCTTCAATTTGCACCGCTGCGCGGAGCAAGCCAGATCCACGTTGTTCGCAGATTTTATACATACGAAAAGCCCTAGCTAGTCTTTCGTTTCTCGATTCGGGTTGAGTTCCGATGATGCGTTCGATGGTTTTTGAGGGAAGCAATTTGCCAGGGTTCGATATTTCAACCCGGTCATCGTATATCTCGATCAATGGTCTAGAACCGGATATCGTAAAGTCCTGATGGATTATTGCGTTCGCAATAATTTCACGGAGTGCCACCCTTGGATAAAGGGGCACTGTTTCTCTGAGCGCTTTCTCTATCACTTCGCTTTTTGGCAATTTGTTGCAAACGAAGTTCAATAGATTCTCAAATGCAAGGGCATAACCTCTCCAGCCCGACGTGTCGCTAAGAGCTTTTAACTTATTCGGCCCATCGTACACGATAACGCGAACGCTTTTCTCCGCGAGAGTGGGGAAATTTCTGAGGTCGGTTGCAGCGGTTATAGCCCCAAGATTTGTTACATAGCCTCCACCAGAAGGATGGAGAACAATAAATCCAGAATCCGCCATCCATTTGATTCTTTCTGTTTCGACCCCTGGTATTGGCTGATCCAACATCGCAATAATGGGATCGATTCTCAGGGCATTTTGCAACTCGGATTCAGTCGTCAGAAGAGACGCATGTAGATTCTCCCAACGCGGAGTTTCGCTATGAAGCATCATGTAGGCAATCTCTTGCCTGCTGGCCCTTCTTGTCGTCCCACCAGATCGAATCGATGTATCGTCTATTGCATGATTCCGTTTTCTAACAGGTTTCATACTCGATTCTGGGATGTGAATTATCAGGATATTGACTCCTCTGAAATTCACCGCTTCGTGGTCGAGCTGTAATGGCGGCTCGACTGCGTCCCTTCCGAGATTTGTGATTTTGATTGAGATTTGCTCCAGGTCGACAGTTGAGAGACCGCTAAGGCTGCCGTCGTTGCCTACGCCAAATGCTAGATATCCTCCGCCGGGATAGTTGGCGAACGCACATAGGTGTTCGGACAATCGCTTGGAATCGCCCGACAGGGCAACTTTCCAGTCGATTTCATTAAGCTCGTGCTGGGGAGGGTCCAAGCTGCTTGTAAGTAATTCCAGCCCTTTAGTAACCCAAGTTTTCATGGACTCTCTTCAGTCAAATAAGAAGGTATTTTGATTCAATGACTTACGGGGATAAGGCGTTCTTCAGTCAAATGAATCGTGTGTCCGAATGATAGTCCAAACAGGCACGAAGATCTAAACTTCATATCGCCGATCCCGAAGCGGACGCGGCAACGCTTTGCTCCCGCCAAGTTGTGAAGTCGGAGCCCAAACTTGTTTCAGCCCCCTCCTCCCAACGCTGGTTAGTCAAGTGCCAAACTAGTCCTTCTCGTTCAGTATCTTCAAAGCGTCGTCGGACACCTTGGCCCATTCGGCGTCAGGCGCAGCGACCGGGGCGTACTGGTCGTGCCAGTTCCACCACTTATACGGCTCGCTTTTGGGATAGCCCTCGGGCGAGTCCTCCCAGTTCTCCTGCCGTCCCAGCGCGGTGATGTCGAGGTAGCTCCACACAGAGCCCATGGCTTCATCGCCGCGGCTGTTGATGAAGTACGTACGGAAGATCTTGTCGCCCTCACGGATGAAGGCGTTGTGGCCGTGCCACAGGTCCACGCCGAAGTCAGCATCGAAGCCATCGGTGATGGTGTACCAGGGCATCTTCCACTCCATGCGAGTCTTCAGCCGCTCGATGTCTGCTTGCGGGGCACGCGAGGCATAGACCAGCGTGGTGTCGCGGGCATTCAGGTGAGAGAGATGCGAGACCTGATCGGCTCCCAGCGAGCAACCGCGGCAGGCGTGGTCCGGCCACCCGAAGACGCCGGGCTCAAAGAAGGCACGGTAGACGATCAACTGGCGGCGCCCCTCGAACAGATCAAGCAGACTCACTTTGCCTTTGGGACCGTCGAACTCATACTGCTTCTCCACGGCCATCCACGGCATCCGCCGTCGATCCGCAGCCAGCGCGTCGCGCTGGTGCGTAAGCTGCTTCTCTTTGGCCATAAGGCTCTCGCGAGCCGCAAGCCACTCCTCTTGCGACACTATCTTCGGGTTCTCTATTGTGCTGGTTGACATCTTGATCTCTCCTTTCAGTTGCGCTCGATCTCTGCCGCTCCGTTCATCTTTGAGTCAACCCGGACGGCGGGTTGGGTTGATTGTCCACGGCGTTCTTCCCGCCGAGCTTCCGGATTGCGATGGCCGCAAGTCCGCCCGTGGAGCCGGCGCTGCCGGCCAGGAGCACTGCGGTGGTTATGCACACGGGACACATATCTAGCGCCTCCTTGCGGGCTGACGGGACTAAAGGCCAGTGTCAGCCAGCTTCGGCGACACGGCGAACGCGGTCGTGCATCGAGGCCCAGCCCTTGTCCATCCCAGCTTTTTGCTCTTCGGGAACGAAGCCGAGCGCGGTGTGCCGAAACACGATGAGAGTGCCGCCATCGACTTCACTCAGCCGGTACTGCACGTTAGAGAGAAGCGGAAACGAAGCGAACAGGGGACCAACAAATTCAAGCAGCGTGGGCCGCATGATCGCTTTGACGTTGGCCCAGAAGTGCCCGTTGCCCTCGCCCATATCGCGATACCACCGGCCGCCGGGCCAGGGTTCAATCTTCATGCTGAGGGACTTGCCGTCCGGCGTCTCGTTCCCGGGACCAAGTTGTTCGAGCAGCGCGGTAAAGGTGAGATCGAGCGGTGCCTTGACGTGGATCTCCTGGTTGATCGTCAGGGACAGGTTTTCGAGAGACTGTTCAGTAGCAATCATCACTTCTCCTTGGTGTTTGTATCTGGGGATTTCAAATTGGTTGAGCTTTGCAAAGCCATCGCCTCCGCGCGTTCCTTCACCCCGAACAACTGGTGCCGCCAGTAACGCTCAAAGGTCGCGGCCCACTGATAAAGAGGAAGGATAGCTTCGGCGTTGGTGCAATACAGCTTTTGGCGGCCATGGCAGCGCATCCGAACCAGGCCCACGTCGTGCAGCACCCGCAGGTGCTTGGAGATAGAAGGCTGCGGGACCCCGAGGACTCTCACGATGTCTCCAACCGGTCGTTCGTTTCCAGCAAGATAGCTCAAAATCTCCCGACGGCGGGGTTCAGCGACTGCGTTGAAGGAATCGGAGGTGGTGCTCGCTCGTGCCATGACGAAACATTACATTCCGATATAAGAATATGTCAAGATCGTAGATGCTTAAATTTCACCGTAAAAACGCACCGTAGCAACCGTAATTTTGACCGTGCAATCCGTCCCACGGACCGTCAAAAACAGCCAAAATCCCAGCAATTACCCGGATTTTTCAAATTGTTCCACGTGGAACAATTTGCCCGCCCACGGTAAATCCCCCCAAGCCCACACTTTCCCACCCAAAACCCAACCCAAACCCCAAAACCCTCTACCCCATTCCCCAAAAATTCACCGTCAACACGGTCCGTCAAGTCACATAAACAAAGTTCCCACCCACACTCTTCGCCGTATAAAGCGCCCGGTCACACTCCGCCATCAACTCTTCCCAATCATTCATGGACTCCTCCAGCGTAGCCACCCCAAAGCTCGCCCGAATCTGAATCCACTCCTCCCCAGCCATAATCTTTTCTGACTCCAACGCAACCCGAAGCCGTTCCGCAATCTCCTGCGCGCTGCTCCGGCCACAATTCGGCAACACAATCACAAACTCATCCCCACCCATCCGCGCAATCGAGTCCGACTCTCGCAGCCCTGTCTCCAAACATCGCGCCGCAGCCACCAGCGTCACATCTCCCGCGCGATGTCCCATTGAATCATTGATCTCCTTAAACCCATCCAGATCAATCACAATCGCCGAAAGCGCCTGCCCCATCCTCCGGCAACGATCCATCCCAACGGTCGCCGCAGCCTCAAGCGCCCTGCGATTCAATACTTTAGTCAGCGGGTCCGTCATCGCCTGCGTCTGCAACTCATCCCGCAGTGTAGTCGCCACCATCCACACAAATGCAATATCGATCGCCACAAAGATCGTAGTGTTCAACATCACAGTCGTCGTCTGGATCGTATCGGCATGCAGATAAACCGTAGTCGTTCCCCACACCAGCGTCAGGACGACCCGCGAAATATTCAACACAGCAGAAAACGTCAGCACCGAGCCCATCACAAGGCCAGCATTGCGCATCGCTCTCCGCGCTCCATGAAACGCAACCAGCGCGCACAACACAAACTGCAACCCTGTCGCAAACCCAATCGCAGCAAGGCGATAGCGAATATTCGGATGAATCAGCGCGAAGTACACACACTGCCCCAACGACAGAACCGCAACCGCACACTGCGCCCACCAATAAACCCGCTTCTGCCCAAAAAACTCCGCCAAACAGCGATGCAGAAACACATATCCCATGCTGTAGAGAAAGTTAGCCAGCACCACCGAAGCCCACACCGGCAAATGATTGCGGTTGACAATCAGGATCGCGCCTACAAAGTAATTAACATTGCTGGCCGCAAACCACCTTACCCCTGACGTCGCACGATGCTCATGCACGTTGGCGAGAACCAGCACCATGCAGAACGTCAGCAGGCAAGCCCGCTCCAGCAGCAGTGTCTGCATGTCCATCGGTGTCGTTCCTCTTCCTCAGTGCGGTCGAAACATACACAGCCAGTAACTAACAGCAGCATAACCCAGCAGGAGGACAGACACGACCTTAGGCAGACGGCCTCTTTGTTTGCTAATGGTTGAGGGAAGCCGACTGGATGGGTGCGGGCTGGGCGAGGAGCTTTTCGATGAGGGCGGTGACGTCGCGTTCGAGTTCTTCATGGCCGGCGGTGTTACCGGGGCCGGCGAAGCCTGCGTGGATTTCTTTGACGAGGCCGTCGCGGCCGAGGAAGAAGGAGGTTGGCCAGCAGTTGAGGTTGACGGCCTGGGGAAACTTGTCGGCGAGCTGGTCTGTGGTGCCTCCGACGAGTACGGGGTAGGTGATGCCGTAGTGGGCGATGAAGGCGTTGAGGCGCTTGGTGTCGTTGTCGGGATCGCCCTGCTCGAAGTCGACGTTTACGATCTCGAGGCCGCGGGCGTGGAATTTCTTGTAGAGGCTGACGAGGAAGGGTGCTTCGTCGTGGCAGTTGGGGCACCAGGAGCCGCCGATGGCTACGATGACGACCTTGCCGCGAAACTCAGGGTCGGTGCTGGAGACGGTCTTTCCGGCGAGATCGGGAAAGCTGAAGGTGAATGGGGCTGAGGGTTCTTTGAGGGCGGTTTGCTGGGTGGGGTCGGTGGGAGCGGCGAGGTTTTCCTTGCGGGCTTCAGCGGGGCGGCGAGCGATGAGGGCGGTCTGTGGAGGGCCGTGAGGTGATCCGAGCAGGCTGGAGATGAGGAGCGTGCCGTCAGGCTGAGGAGTTACGGAGTAGAGTGCGGGGCCAGCGGCAGTGAAGTGGCCGACAACGTAGCTTGTGCCGTTCCATGTGCCCCAGAGACCACCGGTGTCGCCGTCGATGCGCTGGATGACGGTTTTGATGACGGGGGATTTGGCGGTAGGGGGATCGGCGCGGAACTCCCATGCGGATTCGCCCTTGGCGCTTTTGGTAGCGATCTCCCAGGAACCTGAGATGTCTGGAGCGTTGGGTGAAGCAGCGGGATCGGTGAGCTTGGCGACGTGGCTGAGGGTGAAGGGCGTGGGGGGAGCGCTTTTGGCCGTCGGGTTGATGGGGCCGTAGGTTCCGGTGAGGGCGCCGGCAGTGAGCGTAGCGTCGAGTTTGCGGGCGAAGTAATCGAATGTGGCGACGAGGTGGATGCCGTCGAATGTGACGGAGGATGCGGACACCTGATCGGGATGGCTGGCGGGGCCGTTGAGAAAGGCGGCTTTGAGACCGGAGCCGCTGCCGGTGATGCTGATGGTCAAGGGGACCTGCTGGGTGTCATGCACGGTGGCCACGCCCTGCCAGACGCCGGTGATGGCGGTTTGGGCGGAGGCAGGAAGAGTGATGGAAAGGACGCTGAAAGACAGCGCGAGGAGGCTGGCGAATCGCTTCATGGAGGACTCCGTTCAATTTTTGGGGAAAAGGGAATGCGGTCTTTTCCGCTGATTAGCGGGTGAGACACGCGACTGTGAGGGCCCGCGAGACGCGGCAACAACAACACAGTTTGGAGAGGGTAAACACAGCGTAACGATAAACCCGGGTGGGTGTGGGGTCAAGTGGGTTGGTTACCGATTACGGCTGTTTGTATTCAAGGAGGCGGACGCGTTTGCCCTTGCGGCGGTTCCAGCGGTATTGGAATTGGCCGTAGTAGATGGGGATCTGCTGGAGGTGGGAGTGGATTCCGTAGAGGAAGAGGGTGAGGGGATCGGAGGACTTCCAGCGGGCTTTGAGGGCCGAGCGGAGCGAGATGGCGGTGAAGAAAAGAAGGACTGCGAGGGCTGGCCAGAGGCTGCGGAGGAGGATTGAGCCGAGCAGGCCTAAGAGGCAGAGGGCGATGAGGGTGAGGGCTCGGTTGCGGTTGCGTCGGACTTCGTCGGCCCAGAAGGTTTGGCCGGAGGCGTCGAGGCGCTGGGAGACTTCGGCGTAGGCGTGGCCGGCTCGGGTGGAGCGTTTCCAGTACTGCCGCCAGCGGGTGATGGCAAGGTCATGGCCGGTCATGGGGTGGTCTATGTGGAGGATCTTGAAGCCGAGGGCGGCGATGCGGCGGCAGAGCTCGGGCTCTTCGCCGGCGATGAGGGTCTCGTCGAAGCCGCCAGTTGCGGCGAGGACGCTGTGGCGGAAGAGGGCGTCGCCGCCGCAGTAGAGGGTGAAGCCGGGGGCGTAGATCCAGTCGAGATCGAGGACGCGGATGTAGATGGATTTTTGCGGGTAAAGCTCGCGGCGATGGCCCCAGACTACGGCTACTTCGGGGTCGGCCAGGCGGAGGAGCGCGGCGGAGACGAAGTCGGGGTTGAGAATAGTGTCGCCGTCAAGGAAGAGGATGGTTTCGCCGAGGGCGGCGCGCCAGCCGGCGTTGCGGCCAAGGGCGGCGGAGGGGCGTTCGGGATGGAGCGCGATGACGGTTGCGCCGAGTTCTTTGGCGAGGGCGATGCTGTTGTCTGTGGAGCCGGAGTCTACGTAGAGGATCTCGAAGTTGAAGGTGGGGTGGTTCATCTGCGCGATGGATTCGAGGCAACGGCGGAGGCGTTCGCCTTCGTTGCGGCCGATGACGACGACAGAGACAAGGGTTTCCGTCATGGCTGGCCTGCCGGGGGTTCTGGTCGGCGATGGAGGATGCGGGCGGGGATGCCGACGGCGATGGAGTTTGCGGGGACGTCGGTGAGGACAACGGCATTGGCACCGATGGCGACGTCGTTGCCGATGTGGATGGGGCCGATGAGCTTGGCGCCGGCTCCGATGTCTACACGATCGCCAAGGTGGGGCGCGCCGCGGACGCCCTTGTGGCGGAGGCCGACGGTAACGCCGTTGCGGAGGATGCAGTCGTCGCCGAAGACTGCGTCGCCGCTGATGACGATGCCGCCGATGTGCTCGATGACGGTGCGGCGGCCGAGGACGACTTCGCAGGGGAGCTCGGTGCCTAGCCAGGAGATGGAGAGGAACTTCAGGATCTCGTAAAGGAAGGAGAACGGCATGCGGAGCAGGCGTGGGCGGATGGTGTAGCGCCAGCGGCCGAAGCGATAGATGAGGAGAACGTAGAAGCCGTGGCGGGTCCAGAGGCCTTCGTGTGCGCGCCAGTCCTCACGGATGTTTTCGAACACGTTGGCTCCCTTTGAGCTAATTACCGAGAAGAGCGGCGACGGTGACCAGATTGACGAGTGGAGCGAGCTGTTGGAGGGTGTAGGAGGCGGCGTTGAAGCCGCTCTCCGGCACATAAAGGATGTCGCCGGACTGGAAGGCTATCTCGGTGTCGTTGCGATGCTGCAGCAGCGACTTGTAGGGGATGACCTGGGTCCTTGCCGGGGTGGTTGCGGTGGCCGGATGGATGATCTGGATGGACGGATTGCGACCAGCTTTTTCTGTTGGGCCGCCGGCCTGGGCCAGCAGATCGGAGAGAGTGGTTGTCGGTTCGAGGCGAAGGTTGCCGGGGTGGGTCACCTGTCCGAGGACCGAGATGTATTTGTTACGGCCGGTGACGTAGACGAGGTCGCCGCGCTTGAGGCGCATGTTGGCGAGAGGGCTGCCTTCGCCGACGAGCTGCTGCAGTTCGACGGTGGCCATGGTGTCGTTGCCGCGATAGATGATGACTTCTTCGGGGATTCCGGAGGGCTTGGAGCCTGCCTCGCTTTGACCGACGACGTTGCTGCCGGAGGTGGAGTAGCCGGCGCGGGAGATGACGTCCAGGAGGGTTGGGGTCTTGTCGAAGCTCATGATGCCGGGGTGCTCGACGGCGCCGAGGAGGGTGATCTGGTTGGAGGTGTAGCGGTCGACGCCGATGGAGATGGTGATGCCGGTGAAGTAAGGGTTGAGCGCCTGCTCGATGGCGGTGGCGGCCTGGTCGCGGGTGAGGTCGGCGATGCTGACGGCACCGGCGATGGGCATGGTGATCTTTCCATCGGGGCCGACGACGTGCTTGCCGGTGAGTTCGGGGCGGCCGATGGCTTCGACGGTGATCTCGTCGCCACGGCCGAGTTCGTAGGGTGCGTCGGCGGGCGGCTCAAAGGCGCGAAGGGCAGCGGTGGGGTTTGGCTTAAGTGCGGGTGCGTCTGTTTGCAGGGCAGGGCAGGGCGATGCCAGGAGGACGGGAACCACCAGATACCAGAGCCTTACCGTAAACTTCGACGTCTTTGATCTCATTGCCCGATATACCACTCCAGTTTTAAAGAGTAGCCCTAATTTGCAGGCAGAGGTAAGTAGCTATTGGGATTCGTGGGTTCCGTTGAGGAGGGAAGCTTGATACATTCTGCTATTCTTCGGTCGTGCAAACACTTTTTTCGTGTTGCGAGCGTGATCCTGGAGGCTATGCTGAGACCTGAATTGATGGCCGGCTAATATGCGCGCATGCGTTCGACCTTTGCCTGAGCTGCGGGGACACAATCTGCGAGCGAGCTGCGCGGCGATGGTGCTGATGGCGGCGCTTCTAGTATCCGGCTGCAAAGCGGGGGATGCGCAGGCAGATAAGAGTACGGGTAATACCGGTGGTAATGGCGTTACCGATATTGCTGTTACCAATGCGGTTCTTCATGCGGGGATGAAACGCCTGGGAATGAATATTGGCGGCGAGAACTTTTACGACTCGGGCCAGATGTTGCGGAACCTTGTTTTTATTAATCCCGGGTTTGAGGGTGAGACGTGGGAGTCGATCCTGCGGTGTGAGGGGATTTCGGCGACGACCTGCAGCGATCCGAATCAATGGAACCAGTGGCCGGCTAATTTTTTGAAGGGTGCGCAGTTTGAGGTGCTCTCCGGTGCGTCTGCGGGAGTTACGGGAACGGTGCTCTCGAGCGATGCGGCGGACTCGAAGCAGAAAGACCAGGGAGTGACGATCCACTATGCCGCGCTGAACAAGGCGCTAGATCTGGATGACTTTGTGCTGGTGAAGCAGACGATACCGGGTAATGCGCAGGCAGGCTGGTGGACGAACGCTTATGGTGGCGGAGGTTTTGCGACTGAGACCGTGGACCTCGCTCCAGACAGCCCGGGGAAACAGGCGCTGAAGATAATGGCAGCGGCGCCGGGGCAGGTTGCCAGTGTGGCTTCTTACTTCGATAGCGTTGCCGGTCACTCGTTCCTGCAACTTAGAGGGAAACTCAATCTATCTTTCCGGGCGAAGGGACTGGGAGGAAACCGCGAGATCAAGGTAAGTCTGCGACGCGTAGAGGCCCAAAGAGACGAGATATTTTTTTCCAAAGTGGTTACGCTCTCCGATAAGTGGAGTACCTACAATTTTGATTTTGCGGCTAACGAGAGTGGCAAGGATATTGGAACGGTTGGACTTACTTTTGATGTGGCCGGCGCAGATGTTCTGCTGGATGATGTGAGTCTTCGCGGGGCGGAGAATGCGAGTAATACGACGGCTTTTCGAGATGAGGTTGTTGAGACGCTGCGGGAGCTGCATCCGGGGATTCTGCGGTACCAGGATGGGGACCACCTGGGAAGTTCGATCGACAACCTGATTGCCGTGCCGTACGCGCGGGTTCGTGCGGGATTTAGCGAAGGAGCACGCCAGGCGAATGCGATTCCGCTGGGGTTGCAGGAGTTCCTACAGTTGTGCGAGGCGGTCCATGCCGAACCCTGGTTCAATATGCCGGCGGGGATCTCTCCGGCGGAGATGAAGAATCTGGTGGAGTATCTTTCCGGGCCGGCGTCGAGTGTCTATGGCGCCAAGCGGGCGGCGCGCGGTCAGATTGTGCCTTGGACTTCGGTGTTTCCGGTGATCCATCTTGAATTGGGCAACGAAGAGTGGAACAACGTCACGTTTGCCGGGTCGGCCATGCCCGATCCGGTGGTTTATGGGCAGAGGGCGAAGAAGATATTTGAGGCGGCGCGAAGTTCTCCGTACTATGCGGCGAATAAGTTCGATCTGGTGATTGGGAGCTTCGCTCCGGTGCCGGATTGGACGAAGAGAGAGCTGGCTGCCAGTGGTGGCTATGATAGCGCGGCGGTTGCTCCATACCTGTTCAATCGGCTGGACGATGCGAGCACGGATGAAGCTGTGTTTGGGCCGATGCTGGCTGAGCCGGAGATGGTTGACAGCGTGCCAACGGGGTATATGGCGGAGCAGGCGAAGGTCGCGCGCGAGGCTTCACGACCGGCGGCGCTCAGCGTTTACGAGGTTAATTTGAGCACGACCAGCGGATCGGCGCCCCAGCGTGGGTTCGATGAGGCGGCTTCGATGGGAGCGGGGCTGGCGTTGATCGACCACATGCTGCTGATGATGAGGGACCTTGGCATCAAGACGCAGAGTGTGTGGGAGTTGCCGGGGTATGAGAATCAGTTTCAGAATTCAGCGGACCACAAGCAGGAGGAGACTCCACTGTTTGGGGTGGTGGTGGATATGGGCGGGGCGACCAATCTTCGGCGGCCGCAGTATGTGGCGGAGGAGTTGGCCAATGCGGCGATTCTGCCGACTATGCTGCAGACGCGGTTGGCCGGGGCAAACCCGACATGGGACCAAAGGGTGAGCGCGAATGGGAATATCCAGCTGAGCAAGGCGCACGACCTGCAGACGTTTGCTTTCGCGAGCGGTGCGCAGCGGAGCCTTATTGTTTTGAACCTCAGCCGCGCGGAGGCGCTGCCGGTTACTTTCTCCGGCGATGGCGCGCCGAGCGGAGAGGTGTCGGTGAGCCGGCTGGGTGCGGACAGGATTACGGATTCCAATGAGTTGGTTAGCAAGGTCGCGGTTGCGGAGAGCAAAATTGCGAACTTCAAGGGAGAGATGCCGTATCACGTGCCAGCTTTTTCGATGACTGTGTTTCGATGGACGGTTGGGCGGTAGAGAGTTATTGCGTGTAGGCTTCGCGGCGGCGGCCTTGCAGCGCGCGTACGCCAGTAATAAATTCGTCGTCGGCATGATGCAGGCTGAGTTGATTGAGCACCGCGGCTGCACCGGGAACGCGCAGGCGCCTGACCAGCGAGAAGGAACTCTTGAGCTCGGCGCGAGTTGTCTTCGCGGACTCTGCTACGAGGATGACAACGTCGGAGAGTCGAGCGGCAAATTCAGCTTCAGAAGAGGTAAGGAGTGGAAGGGCGTCGATGAAGAGGAAGTCCGCGTCGTGCTTGATGGCTTCTATCTTCTGCACGACGAAGTTTTCGTGAGGTGCTCTTGCGGGTGGCGGGACGGCCGGATCAGAGTCGCTGGCTTTGAAGAAGCCGGAGGAGAGTTCGCGGTTCTCGATCAGTTCAGAGGTCTGGAGGGTTGCAACGCGGTAGCCCAGGCGGCTCATCTTGCGGGCCAGAGAGGCGACGAGATCGGTGACCTCCGAGGTTGAGGACGCGGCGGTGAAGACAAATGTCTGTGCGCCGCTGGCGCGATGGATCTGGTCAATGCCGGCAAGAAGACGCAGGATGAACTCGTCCTTCGCGTGCCTGTCTACTTCGTTGGAGTTGGGAAGAGTCGCCATCGGATAGAAGTTGAGAAGCCTGGCGACGTCTTTCGCGATGTAGATTCTGGGATCAACTTTGGACATCACGACTGCCGCGAAGATGGCCATAAAGAGGGCCAGTGGCAGGGCCGCGGCGAGGATCAGGCGTTTGATACTGGTCTTGGGCGATAGCGGAGGAGTGGCCGGGACAAGGATGTGAACGAGGCCGGCGGTGTCCTTCTGCAGCTCAATGGAGTTGATGGCGCTGTTGACTTCGGTGTAGCGCGCCTGAAGGCGGGTGATGTCTGCTGCGAGATCCGCGGCACGCTGCAGTTCGGGTGTTGCTCCGGTGGCGACAGCGGTCTTCTGCTGAAGCTGCTGCGAGATCCGGGCTTCAATGTCGGCGGTACGTTCGGCTTCCAGATTGAGCTTCTGCTGCAGATCGTGGGACGCTTTGATGCGCACCTCATTTTCCATGGCACCCAGGGTGAGGTCGAGTCGCCTGAGCTCTTCCATATCCTGCTGGTAGAGCGGATTCTTGGGAGTGAGGCCGGCCATCTGGCTGGCGATGGCGCTGCGGCGTGTGCCGATGGTTTGCTTGAGCGCGGCGAGGCCGGGATCTGCTGCGGTGATGTCGTTGGCTGCGCCGCGAAGGCTTTGACTGGCTCCGTTCTGATCGCCGCTGATGGATGAGGCCTCCGCAGCAGCGACGTCGTGGGCGGCGATGGCCTTGGCGAGCTGGGAGCGGAGCTCGGCTAGCTGTACGTCGTAGGGGTTGCCGGTATCGCCCGTGGTGTCCGCCACGCCGAGGGAGACGCTGAGCCGGGCCTGCTGGTGACGATCGCTGGCGAGGTCGTCGCTGACGCGCTGCAGTTCGTCCTGCAGGATGCTTAACTGCTGGTTGCTCTGCGCCATCTCGTCATCGTGCTCGCCTTTGATATAGGCGTTGTTAACGGCGTTGACTACATCGGCGATGGCGACAGGATTATTTCCGCTGAGATTGACAGAGAGCTCATAACTCTGCTCGACGCGATTGACCTTGAGGGTCTGCTGGAGTCTTGTGATTGCTGCCTGATCGGATTCGCCGCGGAAACGCCAGGCGCGAGTGGCGGGCTTGCTAAGGGCTTCGGCAAGAATGTCGCTGCGGACGATGGTCTGGAGCTGCTGCTGGAGGAAGGTCTCGTAGCGGGAGGGATCGTAGGTGGCCTGGGAGGTGTCCGTGATGACCTTGGTCTGCATCGGCTGGACGTAAATGAGCGCTTCGGTGTTGTAGTACGGATGACGGCTTAGACCGAAGGAGAAGATGCCGAGAAAGACGACGATAAAAACGGTGATGGCAAGGGTGCGATGCATCCGCAGGCTGCGGACAATATCAAGATCGAGCTCTTTGTTGGATGATCCGGCGCTGAGGGGCTGATCAGATTCAAACGGCGATTGTGTGGAGGCCGGGCTCATCAGATTCCTTACCTTCGCCTAATGTCCTGGCTTATGGACCAACCGATAATCGCTTGTCGACGACCGCAATTGCCTCCAGGAGCGTATTGCAGAAGAAGACAGCGGCGCGCAAAAATGTTCTCAAGTGAGTGAGATGAATTATCGCAGTCTTCGTGGTCAATCTACCACTCTGATAAGGGCATATCAAGGCCGATGTAAAGTTGAGGAACCACGCATGGAACTTCCTGAAGAAAGAATTCCGGCGTCGGGGGACTGCGAACCCGGTGGGATAGAGTCGCGTTAGTGCTGTTCCACTGCTCTTGATGCGGCCTATATACTTGCAGCACCGAATAGAGACAAGCCAACGATGGAACTGATCACTCTTATTCCGGCTATAGCTTGCATCTACGTGATATTCCGGCGGGGAACCCCCGCTGCGTTCCTCTATGTTTTCCTTCCTGTCCTGTTGCTGCTGCCAACTTATTTTTGGTTTGCGCTGCGGCCATTGCCCTCCATAAATTTTGTCGATGCAGCGCTGCTTCCGCTGGGTGCGGGGATGGTGCTGTTCAATATCTCCCGGTGGAAGTTCACGCGAACAGATTTGTGGATGCTGGTGTTTCTCTTCACTTCGGGATATGCGGAACATCGCATGGGTCTGACCACCAATTCTGCATTTTCCTACTTTGCTGCACTTGTGACGGGACTGATTCCTTATATGGCGGGAAAGCTGCTGATTGAGCAGACCGGCAGCCGTATCAAGGTATTAAAGATCTTTGTATGGTGCCTGACGATTTCGTCTTTCCCCTCTTCGTACGAATACTTTTTCAAGAGAAACCCATACGGACCTTTCTGGAATCATTTCTATCCTTCGCAGTGGTCGACCTGGGTTACACAAGTTCGCTGGGGCTTCGGGCGTGTGGCTGGGCCGTACTCTCAATCGGAGAACGCGGGAATGATTGTGCTTGCCGCGTGGCTGATGTCGCTTTGGCTGGGACGCAACAACTATCAGGAAGACGAGGCGCGGACGCCACCGCCGACGTTGCTAAAGCATGGACGCAGACATATCTGGATCTTGTTTGTTGCACTGTTTATGACGCAGGCGAGGGGACCGTGGATTGGAGCATTGCTGGGGGTGTCTGTGGCGGCGATCGGAAGGGCCAGAAAACCGTTGCGCAGGGCTATTATTGTGGGCTCGCTCGTTTTTCTGATTGGGGCTCCGCTGTATGTTTTTGGGAAGGATTACCTGAGCGGGCCGAGAAAGAATTATGGCAGCGAAAAGGAGACGGCGCAGTATCGTGCGGAACTGCTGGATAACTACATTCCGGTGGCGAAAAAGGGTGGGCCGTGGGGTTGGGGGCTGGGATTTCCGAAGATCGGGGGGCAGGACTCGATTGATAATGAGTACCTGCTGGTCTGGATTGTTCAAGGGTATGTGGGGGTTATAGCGCTCATTCTGCTGATGTTAGAGACGGTTGGCCGGCTTATTTTGGAGACGGTGCGTGCGAGAACGGTGCGGGATCGCCATTTTTTCCTGACCTTGCTGGGCATTGTGGTCGCGATTGCGTTCACCCTTAGTACGGTGTTTTTGGGGAGCCAAAGCTATGAGGTGCTGTTTGTGCTGATTGGCTGGACGCAGGCACTTCGGCAGCCGCGGGTGCAGGTAACGCAAATTAAAAACGAAGAGCTTTACAGGGCTAGAAGCGATACAAGCGACACCAGTCTTGCGCGGGTCTATAGCTAGCGGATGTCGGCGTAAAGACCACATTTGCAGTAGTTTAGACTTACTCCCGACGGGAGAGAGTGGAGGCCTGATGAGTACGCGAACTGCGCCGAAGCATGTAGCTGTCTATATGCACACGCTGTATAACGGCGGGGTTGAGCGTGTGATGTTCAACCTGATACAGGGGTTTCTGGATCGCGGGATTCGGGTGGATCTGGTGTTGGATTTTCTGGATTATTCGCCGTTTGAGAGTCTGCTTCCGGTGGGCGCGAGGGTGGTTCGGCTGGGTGCAAGTGGCACATTGCAAAGGCTTCCGAAGTTTGTGGGGTATCTGCGAAGGGAGCGGCCGGAGGCGGTTTTGTCGGCTACGCATTTTACGAATGAGATTGCTTGTGTGGCGAGGGTGATTGCGCGGTCGGGTGCGCGGTTGGTGCTTACGGAGCATACGAATCTTTCGGCGGATATTGTTGATTCCATTGGGAAGATCAGGCCGCGGCTGTTGCCGCTTACTACTCGTTGGCTTTATCCGCTGGCGGATAGGGTGATTGCTGTTTCGGATGGAGTGGCGGAGGATATGTGCCGGGTGAGCGGGCTGGCGCGGGAGCGGGTGACTACTGTTTACAATCCCATTGATTTCAAGAACTTAGCGGCGATGGCGAAGGAGCCTTTGGACGAGCCCTGGTTGGAGGACGGGGCGCCGCCTGTGATTTTGGCGATTGGGAGGTTGGAGGTTCAGAAGAATTTCCCCAATCTTTTGAGGGCTTTTGCGTTGGTGAAGGCGAAAAAGGCGGCTAAGTTGATTATTCTGGGGGAGGGATCGCTGCGTAACTCATTGACTGCATTGGTGAAAGAGATGGGGTTGGAGGGGAATGTGTCGTTGCCGGGGTTTGTGGGGAATCCGGCGGGGTATATGGCGAAGGCGGCGGTGTTTGCTATGTCGTCTTCGTGGGAGGGGATGCCGGTGGCTTTGATTGAGGCGCTGGCGCTGGGAACTCCTGTGGTTTCAACGGATTGCCCTAGTGGGCCGGGGGAGATTCTGGATGGGGGGAAGTATGGGGAACTGGTGCCTATGGACGACAGCGCGGCGCTGGCTGGGGCTATTTTGAGGGTGTTTGATGGGGAGAAAAAGGTGGTGGCGGGGGAGTGGCTGGCACGGTTCGATGCGGACACGATTACGGAGCGGTACCTGGAATTGATGAGCTGAGAAAACGCCTGTAAAGACGGTGTTTTTACGGTGAATAGGACGGTGGCGACGGAGTGTTTTTACGGTGCTACGGACGGTGTTTTACGGTGGAATTTCACCGTGACGATGAGGGGGGGAGGGGTTGGTTACTAGTTTATTAGTTGGAGGCAGAAGGAGGGCGCTGAGAAGGTTGCGGTGCCCCAAAAACGTGCCCCAGCGGCTGAAGCCAGGATTCGAGGTGGGTTCTAATGCCTGGGCTGAAGCCCAGGCCTATCTGAGAAGCAAAAGCGAGAACAACGGCAAGGCAGGAACAACGGCAGAAGCAAGAGTAAGAGCAACGGCAACGGCTAATACAGGGGTTTCTCCACTTCGCTGCGCTCCGGTCGAAATGACAAGGGTTGGGGGTGGGGTTTTTCAAAACAAGCAACAGCAAAGGCATATTCCCTGCGGGAATGACAAACCAAATGGCAAACGCAGATTCCCTGCAGGAATGACAAGCAAACAGCAAACGTAGATTCCCTGCGGGAATGACAAACCAAAAGCGGGTTCCTGCGGAATGACAAACAAAAAGGCAATAACAGGCAACAGCAACAGGGACTTGTCTAGAAGTGCAGGTTGGTTAGGGAGTGTTTTAGGAAGTAGAGGGCGGCGATCATGGCGAGGATGATGAGGGTCATCAGGAGGTCCTGGCGGAGGGGGCGGATGCCTTCGCGGGTGGCTCCGAACTGGATTACCGCGTAGAGAGGGAGGTCGCCGGCGGCGATGGCGATGACGGCGCCGTGCATGCCGTAGTAAGCGTAGGCGACGTTGATGGCGGCGATGATGAAGAAACAGTAGCAGGCGTTGCCGATGGCGCTGTACTTGGGTTTGCCGAGGGACAGGAGAACAGGGTGGGTGGTCTGGTAGAGGAGGGTGTCCCAGAGGCCGAGGGAGAGGATGGGGACCATCCAGGCGCCTTCGTGGTATCGGTGGTCGTAGAGCTTGAGGATGAGGAGATTGCCCCAGGTAAACATGATGCTGACTACGGCGGCTCCGAGGAGGAGGACGTAGAAGCGGTAGCGGAGGAACTGGGGGCGGAACTCGGCGAGGGGCTGCTGGATGATCTTGGCGATGAAGGGGTAGAAGACGCGCTGGCCGAGGGCGAGGATGATCTGGCGGGGGATATCGGATAGCTGCTGGGCGAGGCCGTAGATGCCTAGCAGGGCGAGAGGGATGAGGCGGCCGAGGACGAGGCGGTCGGCCTGCATGGCGAAGAAGAAGAAGGCGGTGCCGAGGAGGATCCACTTGCCGAAGTGGACGATGCTTTGGATGGCGTCTTTATCCCAGCCGAAGGAGTTTCGTGGGCCGGGGGTGACGGCGGGGATGTAGCTGAGGGTGAGGCGATAGATGGTTCCGGCGACCTGGCCGCCGATGATGGCCCAGACGGAGGGTGAGAGCCAGGCCCAGATGATGGTGGTGATGAGGGAGACGAGGGCGGTGGTGCCATCGATGGCGAAGAGGCGCTTGACGCCCATGTGGCGGGCGAGGGTGAGGAGGTTGGTGCTGTAGAAGCCGCTGAGGAGGGTGCAGGCGCCGAGGACGGGAAGGAGCGCCTTGAGTTTGGGGTCGTGGTAGTAGAGGGCCATCGGCCAGCTGAGGAGCAGGGCGATGATCCAGAGGGCGACGCCGCGGATGGCCTGGAGGGAGAAGGCGGTGTTGAGGAAGACGGGGTCGTCGCCGCGGGGGGACTGGATGACGCTGGGGGCGAGGCCGATGTCTGAGAGGAGATTGATGCCGACGATGAGGGTGTTGACGAGCGTCATTTCGCCGAAGTAGGCGGGGAGCAGGAGGCGGGTGAGGACCAGGCTGCTGACGACGCGGAGGCCGGTGCCGGTGCCGTACTCGAGGATGGACCAGACGGAGGAGCGGAGAGCGTGGGTCTCGAGCGCGCGCAGGGACGCGTCGGGGGATTCGGGAACGTTATCCGGGAGTGGGGCTGGTGTGGTCGCCATCTGTTTCGGGTGAACACTTTGAGTGTACGCGGGAGGACGGATGGTGGTTGGGGGCGGTTTTGGGTTTGAGGTTTGGTTTGGGGGTTGGGGTTGGGAAGAGGAGAGCGGTTAACAAGAGTTTTGAGTTGTGAGGGGTTTTAGTTAAGAGATCAGGAGGTTGGGTTGTTGCTGGTGAGTTGAGGTCCAGATTGGCGCTGGTTGGGAGAGGAGAAAACTTAGTGCAATCGCGGTCGCTGAAGTCTCTGTAATTCGGTGGGCTACGTGTTCTTATCGTCCTATGAGTTCAACCGGCCCTTCGAATGTAGTTGCTGCTACCCCGGCTCCTTCTGTTGCCAGTAAACGGTTGCTGCCGTGGCTTGTCGCGGTGGCGTTTTTTATGGAGTCGCTCGATACGACGATTCTTAATACGGCTGTGCCAACGATCTCGGCGGCGCTGCATGTGGGGCCGCTTAGCATGAAGGCCGTGCTGGCCAGCTATACGTTGAGCCTGGCGGTGTTTATCCCGATCAGCGGGTGGGTTGCGGATCGGTTTGGGACGCGACGGGTGTTTGCCGCGGCTATTGGGTTGTTTACGCTGGGGTCGTTCTTCTGCGGGATTTCGAGCAACATTCATGTGCTGGTGGCATGCCGGATTCTGCAGGGCGTCGGCGGCTCGATGATGGTGCCTGTGGGGCGGCTAACGCTGGTAAGGACGTTTGCGAAGTCCGATCTGCTGCGGACGATGAGCTTCGTTTCGATACCGGCGCTGATTGCTCCGATGCTTGGGCCTATCGCGGGTGGGCTGATCGTTCGATATCTTCACTGGCGGGTGATCTTCTTTCTCAATATTCCGATCGGCTTAATCGGGTTGGTGATGGTGTATCTGCATCTGCCGGATTACCGGGAGGAGACGCATCCGCTGGATGTGGTGGGGTTGATTCTGTTTGGGTCGGGGATTGCGCTGCTGTCTTATGTGCTGGAGGTTTTTGGAGAGCATACGCTTAGCGTGCGCGAGATCTCTGGGTTGCTGGCGCTTTCTCTTGTGCTGCTTGGTGGCTATTGGCTGCATGCGAAGTCGCTGGCTTACCCGTTGCTGCAACTCAGCCTGTTTAAGATTCGTACGTTTCGGGCGGCGGTTAGCGGGAGCTTCTTTACGCGACTGGGTATTGGAGGCGTGCCGTTCCTGTTGCCGTTGCTGTACCAGGTCGGCTTGGGGTTCAGTCCGGTGCAATCGGGGTTGCTGATTATGCCGCAGGCGATTGCGGCGATGTGCATGAAGATGGTGATGCCGCGGCTTTTGTCGGCTATCGGGTATCGTTGGGTGCTGATTTCTAACACCGTTATTCTTGGGCTGCTGCTGATGTTGTTTGCGACGATTGGGGTGCATACGCCGGTATGGATGATTCTGTTGCAGGCGTTCTTTTATGGGGCGTTTACGTCGCTTCAATATACGAGCATGAATACGCTGGTGTATGCCGACACGAATGAACAGCAGACCAGCGCTGCGAGTTCCATCGCCAGCACCATGCAGCAGATGTCTATCAGCTTTGGCGTGGCGACTGCGGGACTGGCTACGGTGTTTTTTGTTCCCAGCGGGCATTCGGGGGCGGCCGAGATGATCCACGGGATTCATAAGGCGCTGGTGGGGCTGGGAGTGTTGACCATTGTTTCTACGGTTGTGTTCCAGAGCCTGAAGCGGGGGGATGGAGACGCGGTGAGTCACCAGAAGGTGTTTCATCCGGGTGGTTGAGATGCCCGGGTTGAAGCGTCGTGATTGGTGCGCCTATGAGGGCTGAGGCAAGGGGATAGGGCGGGCTTACAGAGGGTGCTGAAAAAGTCGTGGCCCCATGGAAACCGTTTAGGGTACGAGCTAAAGCTCGTACCCTTCAAAGCGAGACTTTTTCAGCACCTTCTTACAGCCCTCTGGTTTGCCTGGAGCTGGATCGAGGGGCTACGCCCCTCGCCGGTATGGGACGCGCCTTCGGCGCTAAAGCAAGAGCAACTGCAACTGCCAATACAGTGGTCCTTCCCCGTTCGGCTACGCTCAGGGTCAGGATGACGAGGGATGGGGTGAGTTGAGGAGAATGGTCAAGCTTTGTTGGTGGAAATTCGGGCGTAGACCTTTCGCCAGTCGTGGATAATGGCGGGCCAGAGGAAGCCTTTTTCGAGGGCGCGAGCGCGGGCGTTGATGGACATGCGTTCGGCCAGGTCGCCGTCTTCGGCTAGAAGGTCCATGGAGGCGGCTAGTTCGTTGATGACGTCGTCTTCGCTGGTGGGTTCGATGAGGATGCCGGTTTCGGGGGTGACGAGTAAGGACGGGCCGCCCCAGTCGCAGGCGATTACGGGCAGGCCCTGGATCATGGCTTCCTGGACGACGATGCCGTTGGCTTCGGCGAGCGAGGGGAAGACGAAGGCGCGGTATTGGCGGAGCATTTCGGCCAGGGCGGTGTGGTCGGGGACCCACTCGATGAAGTTGACGCGGTCTTGAAGGTGCAGGGCGGCGGTTAGGGCGCGGAGGTTGGGGAGCTCGGGGCCGCGGCCGATGATGTCTAGCTGGATGGGGTTGCGGGTGCGGGTGAGGGCGCGGAGGATTAGGTCGGTGCCCTTGTGCTCGACGAGGCGGCCGTTGTGGTAGAAGCGGAGGTTGAGGCCAGAGTGGGTGATGCGGGGGATTTCGGCGAGGCGGTTGAGGACGCCGCTGTCGATGGAGTCTACGAACTGGGTGGGGCGGCAGCCGGCCATGCGGAGGGAGTCGTAGGTGCGCTGGCCGCCGGCTACGAGGAGGGCGTCGGCGCGGCGCTTGCCGGCGGGGCCGAACTTGTGGAGGAGCTGCATGGCGGGGTGCATCCAGCGGCGGATTTTGTAGGCGAGTTTTTCGCGGTGGTAGAAGGCGGGTGGGTAGTGGATGTTGCCGTTGATGGGGCCGATGACTACGTGGGCTCCGGGGACGGTGGGATACGGAAGGATGGGGGAGACGGGCGAGGTGAAGTGGATGACGGCGTTGGGGCTTTGCTGGAGGAGTTCGAGCGCTTTCTTGGCGGCGGAGCGCATGAAGATGTAGTTGAGTAGCTGCTCGAAGAGCTTGGCGCGGTAGAGGAGTTTTTCGAGGAGGGTGTCCGGGATGTAGGTGACGCTCATGGTGGGGAAGCTGCGTTCGAGCTCGAGGCGGGCGCGCTCGTGGGTGATCTGGTGGACGCGGACGCCTTGCTTTTCGAGCTCGAGGTAGATATGGAGGGCCTTGATGGCTTCGCCGCCCATCTGCTCGGAGACGTTGGGGGCGATGAGGATGACTTCGAAGGGCGGTTGCGTCATTGTCGTCGGAGATCCTCGGGTGACTGGTTGCTCGGTGATGGTTGCAGCCGGTGTGTGGAGCGCGTTTCTTCACTGTAGACCGCTGTGGGAGTTTTTGCGAAGGATATCCCGAAGGTGTGCCGAATTGCTCACGCTAGGCAGCGACAGTGATTGTGGCGCTGCGGAGAAGGATGCGTAGCCATCGTGGCTATCGTGGCTATACTGAAGGGGCCGTGAGCACAGTGGACGCCCACAATCCGCCGTATGATGCTTCGATCATCATCGTGTCGTTCAATACACGGGTGATTCTGCGGGAGTGCCTGGAGTCTGTGCTGCGGGAGTCGGCGGGTTTGCGGGTTGAGATTTTTATTGTGGACAATCATTCGTCGGATGGTTCGGCAGAGATGGTGGAGAGTGAGTTTCCGCAGGTT
>Ga0302313_10000944_pt1 | contig 23231 bp, 20 predicted proteins | sample III_Palsa_N2_2_FD_200454 | JGI IMG/M metagenome (GOLD analysis project Ga0302313, IMG submission 200454) | Peat permafrost microbial communities from Stordalen Mire near Abisko, Sweden - III_Palsa_N2_2 | ecosystem: Environmental > Terrestrial > Soil > Palsa > Peat permafrost | place: Sweden...
CTCGGCAAGGTTCGCGAGCATCGAAAACAGCATGAAGCTGCGAACGAAGGCCAGCGTGTCATCGAGGCTCAGCGCCTCGAGGCCGCGATCCATGGCCGCGGCGTCGGAGATGCCGCGATGCCGGTCCACCGATCGCGCCCGGATGTACTCGATGCGTTCGAAGAGTTCAGGCCCACCATAGGCGCGGATGACATCGCCGAGAAGCTTGCCGAGATAGCGGATGTCCGCGTTCTGGGTGATCGGTTTCGCGGCAGGTGTCACGCGGGCAGGCTCCCTTGTCCCAAGGCGGTTGTGGGTGTTCTCTCTTCGGCTAGCATGCAAGAAGCTGGCCGACCAGGGCGCGGCTTTACAGCTTCTTGACCACGACGCGTCCCGAGGCATCCACGAACACGTGATAGCGATTGCCATCCATGCAGGTCGCGGTGTAGTCGCTGTCGCCGTTGCGCTTGGCATCGACGACCTTGTCGCAGGGCATCCCCTGCAGGGCAATGGTTGCGGACAGGTCCTTGCCCATACCGGCGTCGTCCGCGGCGAGCACCCCCGCTGCGACCCCGGCCGTGGCCAGCGCGAAAACCAGAATACAACTGCGGCGGCTCATGATGCCTCCTGAGGTCTCAAGCCTGAAGTTTGCTGAATTTGACCGGGTCCGCAAGGATGCCCCAGATCGCTTCCCGCGATGCGGCGATCGTTGCCGCCAGCCCCGGGTCGCCGTCCTGCAGCACGCTGAGCACCTTCAGCAGCAGCAGGTCGTACTTCTGGCGCAGCTCCGCCAGCGTCGCCGTGCCCTTCCTGCCGTAGAAGTCGCGGAACCGTCCCAGCAGATCATCCACCTGATTCTTCAGTGACAGTTTGGTGAAGACGCCAATGGCCTTGGTGTCCCGCAACCGTTGCTCCAGGGCGGCGAGGTCAAGCGCGGGGGTCGCTGCTGCGGGCGGCGGTGCCGCCGGGGGTGGCGCTGCCGGCGCGGCCGGTTTGGGCGCCGCGGTTGCCGCCACCGCGGGTTTGGCGGCCGGAGGCCGGGGGCGGGCCGCGACCAGCCCCGGCGGGCGCGGTGCAGGTGTCGGCGGCGGTGGCGCCACCACTGCCGTCGCGGCTGGGGGAAGCGGCGCGGGTGCGGACGCAGCGGCAGGCGCCGGCGTCCTGGGGGACGCGGTCGGAGGCGTCACCGGCATCTGTACACAGCCGGCCACTGCGACACCGAGCAGGCCGACACCGACCAGCCCTGCGGCCCTTTCGAATCTTTCCACGTCGCACTCCGAATCACCCTGTGCACCATTATCCACCAACTGCTGGCACTGCCGTAGCGCAGCGGCGAATCAAATTGAGGCACGCGCAGGGCTGGAGCGCGCCCGTGCGCTGCCACCATAAGTCATTTTGAGTATTGGTCGATCGATCAACTGGTCGCATATTGACCCCACGAACTCACAGCAACGGACATCACGATCGTGGCAGTTGCAGCACGGCCCTACCCGTTCGACTTTCACCCGGAGCGCTGCGCACTGGTGATCATCGACATGCAGCGTGATTTCCTGGAAGCGGGTGGCTTTGGCGACGCGCTCGGCAATGACGTGGGGCTGCTGCGCCGGTGCATCCAGCCGCTGCGCGAATTGCTCGCCGCCGCGCGCAGCGCCGGAATGCTGGTCATCCACACCCGTGAAGGCCATCGGCCCGACCTCGCCGATCTGCCTCCCGCCAAGCGGGCCCGCGGCAACTTCACCACGGGCATCGGCGATGCGGGCCCGATGGGCCGCATCCTCATCCGCGGTGAGGCGGGCCACGACATCATTGCAGAGCTGTACCCGGTGCCCGGCGAGCCGGTGGTCGACAAGCCGGGCAAGGGCGCCTTTCACGCCACGGATCTGGAAAAGATCCTGGCCAATCGCGGCATCACGCAGCTGCTGGTGTGCGGAGTCACGACCGAAGTGTGCGTCAGCACGACGGTGCGCGAGGCCAACGACCGCGGCTTCGACTGCCTGGTTGTCGAGGACTGCTGCGCCTCCTACTTCCCCGAGTTTCACAGTTCCGCGCTGGCCATGATCGTGGCCCAGGGCGGCATTTTCGGCTGGGTTGCGCCGGGCGCAACGGTGGTCGAAGCGTTGAATAACAAAGCGCCACAGGCAAGGAGCGCGCCATGACGACTGCGACGATCGGGTTCAAACCGAAACTCTGGGTTGCCGGAGATCTGAATGCGTTCTTCGGCTTCGGCACCAACATCCTGGTGAATCTGCTGGTCGTCACCGGACTGCTGCGCGGCGCGTTGAAGATGCCGGATCAGCTGGTGTTCGGACGTATTCTGCCCGCCACCGGCGTCATGCTCTGCATCAGTACGCTGTACTACGCGTGGCTGGGATACCGTCTGGCGAAGAAGACCGGCCGCAGCGATGTGTGTGCCCTGCCCTCCGGCATCAGCGTGCCGCACATGTTCGTCGTCACCTTCGTGATCATGGCACCGATCCTCGGCAAGACCCACGATCCGATCCAGGCCTGGGAAGCGGGCCTCACGTGGGTGTGCGTGCAAAGCTTCGTGCTCATGGCCGGCGGCTTTTTCGCACCCTTCGTCCGTCGCATCACGCCGCGCGCCGCGCTGCTGGGCTCGCTTGCGGGCATTTCCATTACCTTCATTGCACTGTCGCCGGCGATGCAGATCTTCCAGACGCCCGTCATCGGCCTGGTCTGCTTTGCCCTGATCCTGGCGAGCTGGTTCGGCGGTGTACGCTATCCGGGTGGCGTGCCGGCCGGACTGGTTGCCCTGCTGGTGGGATCAGTGATCGCCTGGGGATCGAACCTGTTCGGTCTGAATTTTGGCGGTATGACCTCCTCGGCGCTGGTGCAGTCCTTCACGAACTTCGGCTTCTCGATTCCGATTCCCGAATTTGGCCATGTGTTTTCCGGCTTCAGATTTCTGGGCGTCATCCTGGTCACGGCGATCCCGTTCGGCATCTACGATCTCGTTGAAGCGATGGACAATGTCGAAAGCGCCAGTGCGGCCGGTGACGCCTTTCCGACGACGCGGGTGCTGACGGCCGACGGCGTGATCAGTCTGGTGGGCTGCCTGCTCGGCAACCCGTTCATCAACGCCATCTACATCGGACATCCCGGCTGGAAGGCCATGGGCGGACGGCTCGGGTACTCGGCCGCCACGGGTATCGTGATGCTGGTGCTGTGCTGCCTCGGGATTCTCTCGACCATCACGGCGCTGGTGCCGATCATCTCGATCCTGCCGATCCTGCTCTACATCGGCATGCTCATCGGCTCGCAGGCGTTCCAGGAGACTCCGCCCGCCCACGCACCCGCGATCATCCTCGCCCTCGTACCGCAGATTGCCTCCTGGGCCAAATCCCAGATCGACAATGCGCTGGGGGCAGCCGGAACCTCCGCCGGCAAGCTGGGCGTTGCGCTGCTGGTCCAGAACAGCGTGCTGTACGATGGCATGAGCACGCTCGGTGGCGGTGCGACGCTGGTCGGGATCATCATCGGCTCCATCACGGTGTTCATGATCGATCAGAAGTTCATGAAGGCGGCGGCTTTCGCACTGGTGGGTGCGGTACTGACCTTCTTCGGCCTCATGCACAGTGATGCGATCGGATTCGCGATGACGCCGAAAGTGGCGGCCGCGTACCTGTTCGTCGGAGTCGTGCTGATACTCATGGCCCGGTACGCAACAGTGGCGAGCAAGCCCGTTGAGGTCCACCATCCTCATGCCATGTCCGGGGATGATGCGCCCCTGGAGGGCGCTCCGGTGGGCGCCGTCTGAAGGATCAAGATGCCGGTCACTGCTTCTGATATCAACGCCCTGTCGCAGCTGACCGATCTGCCCATTCCTCCTCAATATCATGAGGGAGTGGCCGTGCAGCTGACCGCGCTGCTGGCGCAGGCCGAGCTGGTGCTCGGCCTGCCGCTTGAGCCCACCGTCGAACCGGCGCCCGTGTTCACGCCGTGAGCGCCCTGCCGGCTGCCCACGAAATTGCCGCGGCCGTGCGCTCGGGTGATCTCACCGCCGAAGCCGTGACCCGCACGGCACTGTCGCAGATCGAGCGCATGGACCCGGCACTGCGGTGCTTCACCAGTGTCCACCGCGACCGCGCGCTGCGCGACGCGCGCTCCCTCGACGCGCGCATCCGCCGCGGCGAGGCGGCCGGAGCGCTGGCCGGCGTGCCCTTCGGCGTCAAGGATCTGTACGACGTCGCGGGCACCGTGACGCTGGCGGGCTCGAAGATCCTGCGCGACAACGCGCCGGCCAGCGTGGACGCGGTCCTGGTGCAGCGGCTGCGGGCCGCAGGCGCCGTGCTGCTGGGCTGCCAGAACATGGATGAATTTGCCTACGGGTTCACCACCGAAAACCACCACTACGGAGCCACGCGCAATCCGCACGATCATGCGCGCAGCGCCGGCGGCTCCTCCGGGGGTTCGGCGGCCGCGGTGGCGGCCGGTTTCGTGGCCCTGAGCCTCGGCTCCGATACCAACGGCTCGATCCGCGTTCCGGCCTCCTTCTGCGGTGTGTTTGGACTGAAACCCACCTATGGCCGGCTGCCGCGCACCGGAACGTTTCCGTTCGTCCACGATCTGGATCACGTGGGACCCTTCGCCCGCACCGTGACGGATCTGGCAGTTGCATACGATGTGCTGCAAGGCTACGACGCCGGGGATCCGGCCTGCGCCCGGCGCGCCAACGAACCGACCATTCCGGATCTGCAGCAGGACGCCGCGGGCTTGCGGGCGGCCGTGCTGGATGACTGGTTCGAGACCGGCGCGAGCGCGGAGGCCCTGGATGCCGTCCGGCGCGTCGCCGAAGCGCTGGGGCCGATCCGCAAGATGACCCTGCCCGAGGCCCGGCGGGCCCGCGCGGCCGCGTTCTGCCTCACCTGCGCCAGCGGCGCCGCGCTGCATCGCGAACGGCTGCGCGAGCGGCCTGGAGATTTCGACCCTGCGACCCGCGATCGGCTCTATGCCGGCTCACTGCTGCCAGCGGTGGTGCTGGCGCAGGGGCAACGACTGCGTCGCTGGTTCATGGCCCGCGCCGCCGAGCTGTTCCGGCATGTCGATGTACTGCTCGCGCCCGCCACGCCCGACGTGGCGCCGCTGCTGGGCCAGAAGACCCTGCAGCTGGGGCGGGAAGAGGTACCGCTGCGGCCCAACATCGGCATGTATACCCAGCCGATCAGCTTCATCGGCCTGCCGGTGGTCTCGGTCCCGGTGTGGACGGCGCGCGGCCTGCCGATCGGCGTCCAGGTCATCGCACCGCCCTGGCGCGAATCACTGGCGCTGCGGGTCGCCGCTCACCTTGAGCTGCGCGGCGTGGTCGGTTGCGCGGCGCTGCCCGCCTAGAACGAAAGTCGCACGCCCCCGAATACTTCCAGCGGTGCCGCCGGGCTGGCGAATCGATTGTCGACTCCAGGACCGTTGGTGACGCCGTCCGCCGGGATTCCCGGCGCGCCGATTCCCGTGGGATCGCTGAGGATGCCCCAGGTCGAGTACTTGCGGTTCAGCAGATTATCGACCGAGGCAAACACTTCGAAGTGGGGGAAGGGCTTGTACGAGGTGTGCAGATTCACGGTCGCATAGCCACCCAGGGGCGCGAGCTGGTTGGACTCATCCCCGACGTAATAGACGCTGCCGACGAGGTTCAACGACGCCCCTACCGTCCATGGCGGAATGATCTTGAAGTCCGCACCGAGCTTCAGGCGGCTCTCCGGAATCCCGGGCATGCGGTTGCCGGGAGTGACCTCGATGTCCCCGTTTACATCCTGAAACGGATTGGAGGGCGAGGGCACGGTAAGAGCCGACTCGAAGCTGGCCTGGACATAGCTGTAATTGGCGTACGCCGACCAGCGCTCCCCGTGATGGCTCAGGGCCGCCTCAAATCCCTGACGGCGCGTGTCGCCGATATTCTGGAAGAAGCCCTGGCTCACCGAGGTCGCGATACCGAAGATGTCATCCTCAAGCAGCGTGCGGAACGCGCTCAGGTTATAGGACACCTGGCCAGCCAGCAGATCCGGCAGCGTGCCGCGCAGGCCCACTTCATAGGTATGCGAGACCACCTGTTTCAGGTTCGGCGGGTCGCCGGCCAGATTCGTGGGCAGCAGGCACGGTGTGAGCGGATCGGAGCATTCGATTTCACTGGCCGTCGGCGTGCGCGTGTTGTTCGCAAGTCCGGCGTACAGCGTCATCGTCGGCAGCAGCTTGTAGGTGGCGCCGAAGGCCGGGTTGAAATGCACGAAGCGGTTGTAGCCGTCGAGGTTCGTGCCCAGCTGATCGTAGAGATTGATATTGGAGATGTTGTAGCGGCCGCTCGCGGTGAGCGCCAGATAGTCGGTCACGTTGAACGTATCGCTCACGTAGATGCCGACGCTCTTGTTGGTGGAATCAACGCTCACCGGGACCGGATCACCATTATTGATCGCCGCATCAGAGTCCTCCGGTGTAAAGACCAGCAGGTCCGAGGGCTCCACGATCAGCGCTGGGTTGATCACTCCGATCTGGGCGCCGGTGTAGAAGCTGCTCGAGGCGTAGTCGAGGGCCGCGCCCAGCGTGAACTGATTCTGGAAACCAAAGAGCGAGTCCGTATCGGCGACCTGGAGGGAGGCGCCGCGGCTCCAGGCATTGATGTACTCGAAGTCATTCTCGCCGATGACATTCGCGCCGCCATTTGCAATGTCGGGTAGCGTCGCGCCGGCCGCGTTCGTCAACGGAGTGACCCCGTCGGGCTGACAGAGCATCCCGGGCGTATCCGTGCAGGCCAGGTAATCGGTCGGATTGCCGTTCGAAACGAACTGCGAGTACTGGCGGTAATACAGCACGCCCTGTGCCGACCAGGTGTCCGAGACCTTGAGACTGGCGTTCAGCGTGAAGAAGTTGAGCTGGTTGACGTTGGCCTGGGGGCCGGTGAAAACCAGCGCGCGGTTCACGGCGAGTTCCTGCACGGGTGCGGGACCCTGACCGTCCATCTCATTGTTCGAGCGGGTATAGCTCAGATCCACGCTCAGCGCGTCCGTGTGCATGCTCAGGGCGGCGTACACATCACGCATCCGATCGTTGGAAAACTGCCGCCAGCCGTCCCAGTCCAGTGCGCGACTGGCAATGTAGAAGCCGAGATTGCCGGAGTTGATCCCGAACTGCCCGGTCACTGAGCGCTGCCCGAATGAACCGCCTTGCAGCTCCAGGTCACCGCCTTCGTAACTGAAGCCGTTCTTCATGGTGACCGACAGTGCGCCGCCGAGGGCATTTCGGCCGTAGACCGGGCTTGAGCTGATAAGCTCGACCTTATCGATAGCGACATCGGGAAACAGGTCCCAGTTGACGGTGTCACCGAAGGCCTCGTTGATGCGGACACCGTTCTGGTAGACCGCGAGCCCCTGCGGCGTGCCCAGCACGGGGGAGGCCTCGAAGCCGCGATACAGGATGTCCGGCTGAAACGGATCGGCGATATCGTCGTTGATGTTGATGCTGCTGAGGTTCGAATTCAGAGCCCCTGTCAGGCTCGCCGTGCCGTCCCGCCTGATGTCCTCGGACGTTATCACCTGGACGTTGCCCGGAATCTTGTCGAGATCAATGGTCTCACCCGGAATAGCCGTCGCCGTGACGGTGACCGTGGACAGCTTGTCCGGACCGTTGCTTGCGGTCGTCCCCGAATTCACCTGCTGGGCCGCCGTCTGGGCGGCAGCTCCCGCCGAGAGGCCAAGAGCGAGCGTAGCGTAGGGTACACGGCGCCAGAACGCGCGAATCTTGTTATTCACCGGGATACTCCAATAGCCTTCGCTGGCAGCGCGGGCAGGGTACCGAATACCATCCGGGATATTTTCCCGACCGTTGCGGCCGCGCACTCGGGCTGGGGACTCGCAGCCGGCCCTGGCACGGATCTTTCGGTGCCGGTGATGGTCTGACATGCTAGGAATGGTGAAGAACTTGAAGTCGGTATTGCTGGGGTGGGCGCTGTGTACCCTGATGGCCCTCGCTCCGGTGAGCCGGGCGCAGGCGTCGTCTGCCGCTTCGGCCAGTGGCATTTCGTCGTATCTGGCGCCGCAGGCATACCTGCACATGCCCGCGCAGATCGACGGCCCCCTGCCGGCGCTTCTGTCCCAGACGGGGGCCTTCGTGGATACCGCCCACCTGGTGCCCAGTCCAGGCCTGATCCCCTACGACCTCATCGTCCCTTTCTGGTCCGACGGAGCCACCAAGTCGCGGTATGTGGCGGTTCCCAAGGGCCGGCAGATCGGATTTACACCGGACGCAGAGTGGTCTTTCCCGCCCGGCACGGTATTTGTGAAGACCTTTCAAATGCCCACCGATGATGCCCATCCCGAGAGCACACGGCGGCTTGAGACACGGCTGCTGGTGCGGGACGACGAGGGGGGTGTCTATGGCGTGGTCTACAAGTGGCGCGCGGACAATTCGGACGCCGAGCTGCTGCCTCCCTCGAGCCTGACCGAAAAGATCCCGATCCGCGCCCGGGATGGCAGCACGCGCGAACAGACCTGGTACTACCCCAGCCGGGAGAACTGCCTGACCTGCCACAATGCCCGCGCCGGTGGCGTGCTGGGCCTGAAGACACGGCAGCTGAACCGGGCCATCACCTACCCTTCAGGCGTGAGCGCCAATGAGCTTGCGACGCTGAATCATCTGCACCTGCTCACGCCGGCGCCGTCCGCTGCCGATCTCGCAACGGTGCCAACGCTGGCCGCGATGAACGATGACTCGCGCAGTCTCGAGGATCGCGCCCGCTCGTACCTGGATGCGAACTGTGCGCACTGTCACCGCCCCGGTGGCACCGTGGCGTACTTCGATGCCCGCTACTCGACCCCGCTGGAGCGGCAGGAGCTCATCGATGGTCCGGTCCTCATCAATGAGGGAATTGACCGGCCCCATGTCATTTCGCCGCACGACATCTGGCGCTCCATCGCCTTCATGCGGGTCGACACCAACGGGGATGTGCGCATGCCGCCGCTCGCGCGCGAGACGATCGACACGCACGGCGTGAAGCTGCTACAGGACTGGATCGAGAGCCTGCCCGGCAAGGATGTGCTGGTGCCGCCGAAGATTGCACCTGATGGCGGTACCTTTCCGCAGCCGGTGACGGTGAGCCTGTCGAGCCCGGATGTGGGTGCGCAGATCCGCTATACGCTGGATGGCAGCGCTCCGGGGCCGCAGGACCTGCTTTATTCCGTCCCGATCACGGTCAGCGGACCCACGGTGGTCCGCGCTCGCGCCTACAAGGACGGTATGACCCGCAGCATCACCACCGAATCGGTCTTCATCGTGGGCCAGCAGTAGTCGGAACGATGGTCACGCCCCAAGGGCTCTCGCCGGCCTTCACGCGCGCGATTTCCTTGTTCTGCGACAGGTCCACGACCGAGACGTCATTGGACGGGCCATTCGCCGAGTAGAGGAACCTGCCATCCGGGGAAAGCACAATGCCCCAAGGACGCTTGCCCACCTTGATGGTGGCCTCGATGTTGTAGGTGTGCGCGTCCAGCACCGTGACCGATCCGGCGCGGCCGTCGCTGACATAGACCTTCGCATTATCGGGGCTCACGCGAACGCGCATGGGGCGCGACCCCTTCGGCATGGTGATGGTCCGGGCTACGCTGGTCGTGGCGGTATCAATGACGTTCAGCACACCGGCGGATTCCGACGGAATGAAGCCCACGGGCGCGTTGGACAGGAAGTCCACGCTGCGCGGTCGCGGCGGCACATTGAAATGGGCCAGCGTCGTGTAGTTGTGTGCGTCGAACACCATTATGTCGCCGCCGGTCTCGCAGGTCACATAGATGCGATTGCCGTCCGGCGTCACCGCGACCCCTTCCGGCTCCTGGCCGACCAGGATGATGTGCTCCACTTTCGCCGAGGCGATGTCCACGATGCTCGCGGTCTTCACGTCCTCGTTGGAGACGTAGATCTTGCGACCATCCGGACTGAGCGTGAACTCCTCCGGATCCGATCCGACCTTGATCTTGCCGGTGAGCTGACGACTGGAAACATTGATGACGCCGATGCCATCAGCCGACTTGTCCGAGGCGACGTTGTCGTCGTCATCGTCGTCATCCTTGCCGTGTCCTTTCTTGAAGATCGGATTGCCTGACGCATCCAGTTCCGGGGGCGCCTCGATAGGCGTGCCACTGAGTGCCACGTACACGGTGCGGCCGTCGGGGCTGGTGTGGATGCCGCGCGGCCGCTTGCCCGCGGTGACGGTGCCGATCACCTGCAGCGAGCTGCCGTCGATGATGGTCACATCGCCGGATTTCTCGTTGGAGACCCAGATCTGATAGTTCTGTGCGGCGGCGGCAGACCGGGCCATCAGGAGCGCGCTGATGACCGACGCGGCAACGGTGAAAAGCAGTTTCGATTTGATCATCTCGCCCCCGGGGGAATGTGCATTTGGCCGGTCCGCTAACGATCAGCTCAGACCAGGCTCGCGTCCAGCGAGATTTCAGTCTTCAGCACCTTGGAGACCGGGCATCCCGCCTTGGCCATGCCCGTGAGTTCGGTAAACTTGGCCTGATCAATTCCCGGAATTTTCGCGCGCAGCGTCAGGTGCGAACTGGTGATCTCAAATCCCTCGCCGACCTGCGCAATGGTCACTGCCGCCTTGGTATCCATCTGTTCGGCGACAAAGCCGGCATTGCCGAGGATCAGCGACAGCGCCATGGTGAAGCAGCTGGCATGGGCCGCCGCGATCAGCTCTTCCGGATTGCTGCCCCGCGCGCCCTCGAAGCGCGTCGCGAATCCGTAGGGATAGGCCTTCAGCGCACCGCTCTCGGTGGAGATGGAACCCTTACCGTCCTTCAGGCCGCCTTGCCAGGCCGCCGAACCCGTGCGCGTGATCTTCATGTCTGACCCCTTGTGTGAGCAGCGTTACATAAGCGATTGACGTGATCTTAGCACCGCGCCCGGGTGATGCTCCGGGCATCGCGGCGCGCTGTTTCCCTGGCGTCCGGAGCCCCCTCAAGCGGCCGCTCGGCCGCGGACCGCCAGGCCGCCTTTGACATCCTGCTGGCGACCAAACCGGAATTCGCCCGCGAGGTGAGCACCTCGCGGGGCTGATTCCAGCGGTCTGCTCAGTGCTGTTCGTGCGCACCGACCGCGGCGGGCGGCGCCGCGGCGGGCGGCGGGTTGTTCTTCAGCTGATTCGCCTGGTCGATGATGAACGCCCGGATCAGCGCCGTGTCGTGCGGCTGCAGAGCCTCGGCGAAGGAGGCCATGCCGCGCTCGGCCAGCAGCCCCTTCAGCACGATCGAATCGAAGCCTTCCTGTGACCACAGCAAGGGCGTGCGTGTGAGGTCGGGGAAGTTCGCACCGCGGGTCTGGCCGCGATCGCCGTGGCAGGCCGCGCAGTTGCGGGCATAGAGCTGCTCACCCTGCTTCACCTCATCCGCGGAAGCCGTGGCGGGCGGCGGCAGTAGCGCACGCGGGGTATACGGTTGCGCCGGTGGCAACTGCGCGGTGCCGCCAAGGGCATAGACGAGCATGCGCGAGTGGTTGGGTGCGTAGTAGTCACCGCCCTGCACCGCCCCACCCACGCTCACCGCGACGTACTGCTTGCCGTCCAGTTCGTAGGTGATCGGCGCGGCGAGCACCGCCGCCTGGGTCTGACCGGTCCACAGGATCTTGCCGGTTTGCGCATCGAAGGCGCGGAACGCATCACTGGTACCGCCGCCCTGAAATACCAGGCCGCCGGCCGTCGCCACCGCGCCGCCGGTCGGGCCCTGGTTCTCCGGACCGCCCCAGACCTTCCTGCCGGTCGTCGGATCGATGGCCTGCAGGTAGCCCACGAACTTGTTCGGCGCATCCGGATGGTCACGGTAGAACGTGAACTGCGCACCGAAGTCGATGCCTAAGTTGTAGCCGATGGGATTGGGCGTGTAGGTCGGATCAAATACCATCGGGAAGAATGCGATCTGCGTCGGTACGTAGAGCAGGCCCGTCTGCGGGCTGTACGCATTGGAATGCCAGCCGTGGGCACCCTGTACTCCCGGACTCAGATCGAATGGCTTGCCCTCGGGGTAGCGGGCCGCGGGCCGGGTGCGCGGCCGACCGGTCTTCAGATCGACCCCATCGGCCCAGTTGACGTCCACGAACGGGGTCGCATGCAGCAGTTTGCCGGTGCGCGCCTCGAGGACGTAGAAGAAACCGTTCTTGCTGGGCTGCAGAAGTACGCGGCGCACCTTGCCGTCGATCTTCATGTCGACCACCGACATCGGGCTCACCGCATCGTAGTCCCAGGTGTCCGCCGGGGTTTCCTGGTAGTGCCACACGTACTCACCGGTGTCGACGTTCAACGCGACCACCGAGGCCAGGAACAAGTTGTCGTTGTTGGTGGGATCCCGGTAGTGATCGTTCCACGGGGTACCATTGCCGACCCCGAAGTACACCAGGTTGGTGACCGGGTCATACACCACGGCATCCCAGACGGTGCCGCCACCGCCGAGTTTCCACCACTGCCCGCCCCAGGTCTTCGCCGCCCTCTCCATGGCATGGTTCTCGAAGCCATTCTTCGGATCCCCCGGGATGGTGTAGAAGCGCCAGTCCAGCTTGCCGGTCTGGGCGTCATAGGCGCTCAGGTAGCCGCGCACACCGTACTCACCGCCGGACTCACCGATCAGCACCTTGCCCTTGGCAATGCGCGGCGCGCTGGTGATGGAGTAATGCTTGGTCTGGTCAATGGTCATCACCGACCAGGCTTCCTTGCCGGTCTTGGCGTTGATCGCCACCAGCCGCCCATCCATCGTGCCCATGTAGATCCGGCCATTCCACGCCGCGATGCCGCGGTTGACGATGCCGCAGCAGACATTGCGGATCCAGGCGCCCGGGACCTTGGCGTTGTATTCCCACAGGGTCTTGCCGGTGCGTGCATCGAAGGCGTACAGGTGATTCCAGGCGGTGGAGACGTAGACCACGCCGTCGATCTCCAGCGGCGTGCCGGCCTGGGTCAGATTGGTGTCGTAGTCGGCGAACCAGGACAGTCCGACCTGCCCGACATTGCCCTTGTTGATCTGGGTGAGCGGGCTGTAGTGCTGCTCGGCGTACGTGCCGCCGTAGGACATCCAGTTGACCGCCGTGGCGGCCGGATCGAGCATGCGCTTGGCGTTCACGTCTGCGGGGTGTGTGGCTGCCGCGGCACCGTGCGTGCCGGCCATCAGCGCCATGGCGGCAACGAGCGCAGCCATTTCCTGGATCATTTTCCATATGCGATTCGACATTGTTCCCCCAAACGCTTCCAGCAGCTCGCGCAACAATTCGCGGTCGGCGATTGTAACCACAAAAATGTCAAGGGACAGCATCCCGAGGTTCTCGCAGGGGGACTAGAATAGGCCTCACGGGCAAACGCCCGTCAGACATTGCCGTGGGGAGCGCCATGCTGGTTGTGACTACCGAGAATGTTGCGGGGCATCGGATCCGCGAGACCAAGGGTCAGGTATTTGGCGTCGTGGTGCGCAGTCGCGGGTTGGGCGGCAACATCATGGCCGGCCTGCGCTCGCTGGGCGGCGGTGAGATCATTGAGTACACCCAGATGCTGGAGGAAGCCCGGCGCCACGCCGTGGACCGCATGGTAAAGAACGCCCGCATCATGCAGGCCAATGCCATCGTCATGATGCGTTTTGACTCCTCCGAAATGGGTCAGACGATGAGCGAGGTTGTGGCCTACGGCACCGCCGTCATCATTGACCCGCTGCCGTAAGCATCATGTTGCGCAAGGTCGTGCTCGGCATCGCGCTGCTGCTGGCCGTGGTGGGCCTGGGGCTCCTCAGCCGCCATGTCTGGGTCCCGGGCCTGCAGATGCTGATCGTCGCTGCCGTGGTGTTCGTGGGCACCGCATTTGAAAGCTGGCGCTACCGCAAGGGCCCGGCGCCGCCGGGCGCCCAATGGCAGCATACGGGGGAGAAATTCGCCGACCCGGTCAGCGGTGAAGAAATGGAAGTTGAGTACGACCCGGTATCCGGAGAGCGCCGCTACGTGCGGCGCTGATCAGGCCCCCGGGTAACGTCTGACCGTCTGGCGCTGCTCGCCCAGGCCATCGATCCCGAGACGGATCTCATCCCCTTCCTTGAGGAATACCGGCGGGGTGCGCCCCAGGCCGACTCCGGCTGGCGTGCCGGTACTGATGATGTCGCCGGGCTGCAGGCTCATGAACTGGCTGACGTAGTGCACGAGGAAAGCGACGTTGAAGATCATATCGCGGGTATTGCCGTCCTGCATGCGCCGGCCGTTCACATCCAGCCACAGATGCAGGTTGTTAAGATCGCCGGCCTGGTCGAGCGTCACCAGATAAGGACCGAACGGACCAAAGGTGTCGCAACCCTTGCCCTTGTCCCATTGTCCGCCGCGCTCGGTCTGGAAATGGCGCTCGGACAGATCATTGCACACGCACACTCCGGCGACATGTTCGAGCGCGCTCGCCAACGGCAGGTAGCGGGCCTCGCGACCGATGATGATGCCCAGCTCGACCTCCCAGTCCGACTTCTGGGACGCCGGCGGAATGACCACATCGTCATTCGGACCGATGATGGCCGAGGTCGCCTTCATGAAAATGATGGGTTCGGCGGGTATCTTCATTCCCGCCTCGGCCGCGTGGTCGCGGTAGTTCAGGCCGATGCAAACGAACTTGCCGACCGCACGCACCGGCTCGGCAAAGCGCGCGGTGGCGGGCACCGCGGGCAGGCGCGCGGTGTCCAGCCCCTGCAGTGCGCCAAAGCCTGAGGCCAGCAATGCCGGATCGATGTCCGGGATCACCCCGGACAGATCGCGGTGCTGTCCGTGCGCATCGAGGATGCCAGGTTGCTCGTGTCCCTTCGCGCCGTGCCGAAACAGTTTCATGCCGGGTCCTCCCCTGATCGCAGTCGCGGCCGCTGCGCCGGTGCCCCGAGTATCGCCCGGGTGTGCTCCCGGATGACAGTCTTGATCATCTGCAGCCGTTGGGCGTGGTAGTCAGGCCATTTCAACGCATCCAACGTGCTTTCGCGATTCGTGTGGAAAGTGGTGACCTGACCCAAAATGGCGGCGGCCCTGATGCGCGTCACCTCATCCGCAGGTTCGCGGTCGGTCACCATGGCAATCAGCGACGCCACGGTCTGAAAGACCGGCAGGCCGATATTTTCCCGCAGCATGCCCATCGCCGGACCCGCACCATCGGCCTTGCCGCGGGTGATGAACCGGCTCCAACTCTCCGACCCCGCAGCCACCAGGCCGTCGGCCATCGAGTCGAGCAGCGCGCACAGCGCATCGATTGCCTGCTCGCGCCGCGCCGCCGGCTTAAGCTCCCGCGCCCGCGTCAATGCCGGCGAAATGATGCCCAGCATCCGGTCGATGATGAACTGCGCGCAGGCGCGGTGCAGGCCTTCCTTGCCCCCGAAGTAGTACTGCAGCGCGGGCGGGTTGACGCCGGCATCGGCTGCGATCTGGCGGGTCGAGGCCTGGTTGAAGCCCGCCTCGCCGAACACACGCAATGCCGTAGTAATGATCCGCGCGCGCGTCTCCTCGCCTCTGGCATAACCGCCCGCCTCGGGATGGCGGCGCTTGATCCGGGTCATCGGCATCCTGGTCCCTCCTGGCGTGGAATGTATTCCACTTGACACAAAAGTTCCAGCCGGACAACATGTGCCATTCGGAATACTTCTGACAGGACCTGCCAATGGCTGACGCGCCACCTCCAGCGAGCCCTCAAGCCGCGCCCGCAGCGGCCCCTGCCCCTGCCGCCAATGGGGACGGCAACCGGCGCATCCGTACCATCCTCTTCATCGTGCTCGCGGTCCTGGCAGTCATCGCCATCGGCTACGGGGTGCGCTGGCTGACCTACGGCCGCTACATCGAATCCACGGACGATGCCTACCTACGTGCGGACTCCGTCACCGTCTCGCCCCGGGTCAATGGCTACATCGACCAGGTCTATGTCCTCGACAATCAGACCGTCAAGGCAGGCGACCCGCTCGTCCACATCGACCTGCGCAATTACAAGGCGGTGCTCAGCCAGCAGGATGCCTCGGTGGATGCCCGCAATGCGGACATCAGGGCCGCCGAGAACCAGATCACCCAGCAGCAGGCCAGCGTCGAGTCCGCGCAGGCGCAACTCGTCGGGGCACAGGCCAACGCCAAGTACGCCCGCGACGAAGCCGATCGCTACAAGAACCTGCGTGACCAGGGCGTGGAGACGGATGAACGCTTCGCGCAGGCCGTCAACGAGCGCAACCAGACGGCAGCCGCAGTGCTCGGCGCGGCGGCCAACGTCAAGGTGGCGGAACGCCAGCTCGACACCCTCAGCAGCCAGGTGGCCCAGGTCCACGCCCAGCTGGAAGCCGCAAAGGCGGCCTCCAACACCGCGCGACTGAATCTGGACGATACCCTGATCCGCGCCAGTATCGATGGCCGCGTCGGCGACAAGACCGCGCAGGTGGGACAATACGTGCAGCCGGGCACGCGACTGATGTCGGTGGTGCCGGTGCAGGATGTCTACCTGGTCGCCAACTACAAGGAGACCCAGGTACGCCGGGTTCGGGTGGGCCAGAAGGCGACCGTCAAGGTCGATGCCCTCGGCAGTGAGGAGATCCCGGGTGTCGTCGTGAGCTTCGCGCCGGGTACAGGCGCACAGTTCGCGCTGCTGCCGCCGGAGAATGCCACCGGCAACTTCATCAAGATCGTGCAGCGCGTGCCGGTGCGCATCAAGCTCAATCCGTCCAAGGAGGTTGCGGCGCGCCTGGTACCCGGACTCTCGGTCAGCGTCGATATCGATACCCGCAGCAACGATCACTAGCCATGAGCCCGGCCAGGACGCATACCGAACCCAACGCCACCACGCAGGACTGGATCGCAGTCTTCGCAGGTGCACTGGGTGCGTTGATCGCGACGCTGGATATTTCCATCACCAACTCCGCCCTGCCTCAGATCCAGGGTGAGATTGGTGCCACCGGCACCGAGGGCACCTGGATCGCCACCGGTTACCTGGTGAGTGAAGTGGTGATGATTCCGCTCACCGCCTGGCTGTCGCGTCTGCTGGGCATGCGCAAGCTGCTGCTCACCTGCGCGATCATGTTCACCGTCTTCTCCATCATGTGCGGCGCCAGCCACGACCTGACGACCATGGTGATCGGACGGGTCGGTCAGGGTTTCTTCGGCGGTGCCCTGATTCCGACCGCGCAGACCATCGTGCGCACGCGGCTGCCACCACACCAGATACCTGTCGGCATGACGCTGTTCGGGCTGATCGTGCTGCTGGGACCCCTGATGGGACCGGTCATGGGCGGCTGGCTCACCGAGAACAGCAGCTGGCAGTGGTGCTTCTTCATCAACATCCCGGTGGCCATCGGACTGGTGAGTCTGCTGCTGATCGGCGTGCCCCCGCAAAAAGCCAATATCCATGAACTGGTCGAAGCCGACTGGCCGGGCATCATCGGGATGTCCGTCGGATTGAGCTGCCTCACGATCGTGCTCGAGGAAGGTCAGCGTGATCAGTGGTTCGATTCGGACCTGATCCGCTGGCTGGCGGCGTTCGCAGTGATCGGCCTCACCACGCTGGTCATCACCCAGTTCACCAGTAAGCGCCCTGTGCTCAAGCTGCGCCTGCTCAACAATGCCACCTACGCCAGCGTCATCCTCATCATCATCACCGTCGGCATGGTGCTCTACGACATCCTGTACGTGCTGCCGCAGTTCCTGAGCGGCGTCGCCGGCTACAACGCCTTTCAGTCGGGGCGCATCCTCGCCCTCTCAGGGTTACCGGCGTTCGCGCTGATGCCGGTGCTGCCCCGGATTCTGCGCTTCGGCAATATCAAGCTGGTGGTCGGCTTCGGCCTGTTGTGCTTCGCCGCCAGCTGTTTCATCGACATCCACCTCACCGCGCAATCCAGCGGCGGCGGCGTGGTCGCCGCGCAGCTGCTGCGGGGTGTCGGCCAGATCTTCTCGTTCATGCCGCTCAACCAGATCTCGGTCGGTGCGGTCAGCCGCTCCGAAACTGCCGATGCGGCCGGACTGTTCAACATGGCACGCAATCTCGGCGGCTCGATCGGCCTGGCGCTGCTCGGGGTCTTCATCGACCGGCGCACCGAAAGCCATGCGGATGTGATCCGCGAGACGGTCAACGCCAACTCGGTGCTGGTCCAGGACCGGATCGCCCAGCAGGCGGCGGTCTTTGGCGCCCAGTCCGGGGATCTGGCGTACGGTCAACAGCAGGCCCTCGGCTCCCTGGCCGGCCAGATCCATCAACAGGCCCTGGTGATGACCTTCTCCGACTGCTTCTGGATATTGGGCGTCGGACTGCTGGTGATGATGCCGCTGCTGTTTCTGCTGCGCACCCCGAAACCCATCAATCAACCCGCCCCGGCAGCGCACTAGTCGTGCCGCTTTCGCAGGACCAAGCCATGTCACCTTCCAGGAATTCCCCGCTTGCGGCCGCCGTTGCACTGCTGCTCGGCGGCTGCGCGGTCGGCCCCAACTACCACGGCGCGCCACAGGTGACTCCCGCCGCCGGGGATTTCAAGCGCGCCGATGCCGCCACCGCCAGCGCCGAGCCGGTCACGCAGTGGTGGACCACGCTCAATGACCCGGAATTGAACCATCTCATCGCTGCAACCCTCGCCGCCAACCCGGGCATTGACGTGGCTCGCGCCCGGGTCCGTGAAGCGCGCGCGAACCTGCGCCAGCAGACCGCGACCGGACTGCCTACCACCGCTGCCGATGCCGCCTATCTGCGCACCGCCAACGTAGGGTCGCTGCTCGGTTCGAGCGGCTCGGGCAGCGCCAGTGGGTCGAGCAGCAGCGGCGGTGGACTCAATCTCTATGTGGTCGGGTTCGATGCCAGCTGGGAACTCGACTTCTTTGGCGGCAACCGTCGCGCCGTGGAAGGTGCCTCGGCGGCAGTGAGCGCTTCCGAAGCGAATGTCGCCGATGCTACCGTCACCCTCACCGCGGAAGTCGCCCAGTCGTACATTCAGCTGTGCGATGCCCGCCAGCGCCTCGCATTGACCCAACAGAACATCGACATCGATTCACGCCTGGTCGAGCTGATGAAAGTGCGGCGCGCCGGCGGCGCGGCCACTGATCTGGATGTGGTGCGCATCATCAACCAGCTGGATACCACGCGCGCGATGGTGCCGGCCCTGAACGCCACCATCACCGAACAGCTGAACCGGCTGGCCGCCCTCACGGCGCAGGAGCCCGGAGCCTTGGATGCGGAACTTGCGAAGGTCGGCCCGGTTCCGGCACCGCCGGCAACCACCAACATCGGTGATCCCGCCGCGCTGTTGCGCCGCAGGCCGGACATCCGCGTGGCGGAGCGCCGCCTCGCGCAGCAGACCGCCGCGGTCGGCCAGAATGTCGCGGCGGAATTCCCCAAGGTCAGTCTTTTCGGCACCGTCGGCTTTGCCGCCATGCATCCCCAGGACCTGTTCAACAGCGGCAATTTCACCTACCTCGCAGGTCCGCTGCTGCAGTGGACGCCGTGGGATTTCGGGCGCCTCCGGGCGCGGGTCGCCCAGGCGCGGTCCGCCCGCGATGAAGCCGAAGCGAACTACCGCCAGACTGTGCTCAATGCCCTTGCCGACGCTGAAACCTCACTCGCCCGCTACGGCCAGCAGCGCGATGCGGTGACGATCCTGGGGCGGGCGCGCGCATCCGCCGAGGAAGCCTACCGGTTGACGGAGATCCGCCTGCGCGGCGGCACTGCCGCCACCACCGATGTGCTGGATGCCGATACCCGCCGCAAGCAGGCCGACCTGAGCTACCAGCAGGCGCTCGCCGAACTGACCCAGGATTACGTCGCACTGCAAAAGAGCCTGGGCCTGGGATGGGCGCAACCCGCCGGTAGCTGAGTGACTCCGGGCGCCGTCCCCGGCATGATGCCGGACCAATTCTAAAGAGGGAGGGCTCATGAACATCAGATCTTCTGGCTTGCTGGCTTTGGCCGTACTGGGAACATCACTGTGCGCAGGCGCCGCGTCCGCCGCGGACTACGCCGTCGTGAATCTGCACACCGACGTTGATCAGCCGATGGAGGTTGTCTGGAAGAAGGTGGGCGGGTATTGCGACATTGCCGCCTGGTTGAAAGTGTCCTGCGACCTCACCTCGGGAACGGGTGATGTGGGAACGGTGCGTCACCTGACCATTCGCGGCAATGCCGTCGACGAAGTCCTGGTGGCCAAGACCGCGCACTCCTATACCTACACCCAGCCGAACACCACCATTCTCTACCACGGCACCCTGGAGGTGGTTCCGCACGGCAAGGGTCATTCCACGCTCCTGTACACCCTGATCTGGGATCAGGCGGCGGATGGCAGCGATGATGCGAAGGCCAAGGATCGCGAGGGTCGCACCAAGGCGTTCACCAACGCCTTGGCCAACATGAAGGCTATCGCCGAAGCCAAGTAACGGCGGCTGCAGCGCGGAATGACAGGGTCCTTTCGCGCTGCGCCTCCTCTTCGTACACCGCCCGGGTCGACTTGAGCAGATCCGGGTAGCTCACGATTCCAACCACCCGCCGCGTATCCGGATAACGCGGACACGGGCTGGCGCAACTGCTCGACCGCCGAGCGCCCGCGGCTGGCAATAGCCGCCGATCCCGACGACCAGAGTGTGAACCAGTTCTCGGTTCCCCTACGGCGGACCAGTATTTGTAGGACAAGAACACCGATAGCGGACCTGTCGCACGCGCCGTCGGGATATAACTTTGTACCGTAGTCGCTGCATTCCAATCAATCTTCGGTAAATGAAGCTGGAACAGGGACAACACCGGGTCGTTCTCGTCGTCGACGACGACGAGGTCTTTTCGCTGCTGGCCAGCGAAACGCTGCAACAAGCCGGCTACACGGCACTGGTTGCCGCCACCGGACGGGCCGCGCTGGAGATCCTGGCCGCGCAGACGCCGGATCTGGTGCTGCTGGACGTCGAACTGCCGGACGCCAACGGCTTCGATCTATGCACCAGCATCCGCGCCGCCAGTGAGGGCGCGGACATCCCGATCGTCATGGTCACCGGCCACAATGACACCGAGTCGATCGAACGCGCCTTCATGGTCGGCGCGACTGATTTCATTCACAAACCGGTGCTGTGGCAGACCCTGCCGCAGCGCGTTGAATTCATACTGCGCGCCCAGGATACCCTGCAGTCACTGCGCATCAGCGAACAGAAGAACCGGGCGCTGCTGCAGGCCCTGCCCGACACCATTTACATAGTCGATGGCAACGGCGTTTTGCTGGAGCACATCACCGGCGTGGAGCGTACGGCCGCCTCCAGCCTGGTCGGCAAACACTTGGAGGACGTCATCCCCGCGGATGCGGCGCGCGCCGCGCGCCAGTCAATGACCGGACCCATCGACGTGAAGCGGGTCACGACCTGTGACTTCGAGGTCGGTCAAGGCCCTGAACGACGCTGTTTCGAGACCCGGCTGCGCCCCCAGTCCGACGGCACCCTGGTGGTCATCACGCGCGATATCACCGAACGCCGCCGCACCGAATCCCGGATCAAGTACCTGGCCTATTTCGATACCCTCACGGGACTCCCGAACCGGCAGCTGCTGGTGCGCGAAATGAGTCGCGCCATCCGCGCGGCACGGAAATCCAGCACCCTGATCGCGCTTCTGTATCTGGATCTCGACCGCTTCAAGCGCATCAACGACAACCTGGGGCACTCGGTGGGCGACGCCCTGCTCAAGGCCGTCGCGCGCCGCCTGCACCAAAGTATCCGGCCCACCGATGTGGTCACCACCCCGGGCGGCGGCAAAACCAGTCGCGGCAGCGTGGCGCGCCTGGGCGGGGATGAGTTCGTGGTCCTCGTCACCGATCTCACCGACGAAGGCCAGGCCACGGCGGTTGCGGATCGGATCCGGGATGCACTCGGCGAACCCTTCGAATGCGGCGGCCACCGCTTCGTCGTCACGCCCAGTATCGGCATTGCGCTGTATCCCAAGGACGGTGGCGATATCGAGGACCTGCTGGTGAAGGCGGACATGGCCATGTACAAAGCCAAGGACCAGGGCCGCAACGGACACGCTTTCTATGGCGAGTCGATGGCGATCCGTTCGCTGAGCCGGCTGGAACTCGAGAATGACCTGCGGCGCGCCTTCGACGCCGGGGATTTCCAGATTCACCATCAACCCAAGGTCGATCTTGCAAGCGGCAGGGTCGTGGGCGTGGAGGCACTGCTGCGCTGGCGGCACGCGACCCGCGGCTGGATTTCGCCCGAAACCTTCATTCCGGTGGCCGAAGAGACCGGGCTGATTGTCGCGATCGGCGAATGGGTGCTGCGGGAAACCTGCAAGCAGCTGCAGCGCTGGGCGGGCACTGATCTGGGGCACCTGACGATCGCGATCAACGTTTCAGTCCAGCAGTTTGCGCGCGAGGACTTCGTCGAATCCGTGCTGCGCACCCTGCAGACCTTCAACGTGCGGCCGCAGCTTCTGGAACTGGAAATCACCGAGAGCCTGTTGCTGCGCAACGTGGATGACACGACCTCGTGCATGAAGCGATTCCGTGCCGCGGGGCTTACGCTGTCGATCGATGACTTCGGTACCGGCTATTCCTCGCTGGGGTATCTGCGCAGTTTCCCCGTCGATACGCTGAAGATCGATCGTTCCTTCGTCAAGGACCTGAATGCCAAGGGCGACGGTGGTGCGATCTGCGCCGCCATCATCGCCCTCGCCCGCGAGCTGAAGCTCAGGGTGATCGCCGAGGGCGTGGAGAACCTCGAGCAGGTGGAGTTCCTGCGCCGGCATCGCTGCGACCAGGTTCAGGGCTACCTGATGAGTGCACCGGTGCCGATCGAGGAGCTGGAGAAACTACTGCGCTCAAGTCCGGAAGGCATGCGGCTGTTCCAGCGCTCGCTGGACGGTGTCCAGGATCAACCCTCGGATCTGCTCGCCGCCAATCAGTCATGATGCGCCTGATCGCTCATCTCTCCCTCGCGACCAAGCTGCGCCTGATGATTGTATTCGCGGCCGGCGCCGCATTGTTCGTGGCATCGGGGCTGTACATCACAAGCGAGGTCCTGAACCTGCGCCAGAACCTTGCACAGCAGCTGGTTACGCTGGCCCAGTCCGTCGCCGCGAATGTGGGCGCCCTGCCCGCCGCTGACCGCGCACTTGCCCGGACCATGCTGCAGTCGATGCAGGTCGACCCCAATGTACGAGCGGCCGCTTTGTTCGATGCGGCCGGCCACCCCCTCACCAGCATCACTTTCGGCGACCAGCGCGTGTCACGCGCCGAGCAGCTCGAACGGCGCCTGACCGCCTCGTCCGCGGATGATGGGCGGACCATCCG
>Ga0302313_10000948_pt1 | contig 23155 bp, 27 predicted proteins | sample III_Palsa_N2_2_FD_200454 | JGI IMG/M metagenome (GOLD analysis project Ga0302313, IMG submission 200454) | Peat permafrost microbial communities from Stordalen Mire near Abisko, Sweden - III_Palsa_N2_2 | ecosystem: Environmental > Terrestrial > Soil > Palsa > Peat permafrost | place: Sweden...
GGGGGGGGGGGGGGGGGCGGCGGAGCCGCGATGGCGCCGAACGAATACCGTAGGCCGATCGACACCGACTGGTCTTGGTAGTCGGTGGTGTGGATCGAGCCGGCCGAGCTGGCGAGGTTGAACTTGCCGCCGTTCAGGTAGCGGTAGGTCAGATCGATGTTGATCCGATCCGAGGCGGCCCAGGAAAGACCGGCCAGGCCTTGGTAGGCGAATTCCGTCTGACCCGTGGTGGTGATCTGGAAGGCGCCGCCACCGCCTCTTTCCTTGACATATTCGTGGTCGGCGCCGATGCCGGCGCCGATGAAGGGGTGGACGGTCCATTCCGGGGCGAAGTCATAGATCAGGTTCGCCATGCCGGCGACGTCGTCATAGTTGCCCTTATAGCCGAAGCCGTTCGCCGGCTTCATATGGTCTTCGCGCCATGAGCCTTCCAGCTCAACGCGCCAGTTCGGGGTGAACTGATAACCAACCCGGGCGAAGGCGTCCCAGTCGAGATGTTGGAAAAGACCAACCTCCGCGCCGTTGGGCAGAGTGCCGTGGCTGTCGAAAGGTTGGTGGCCGCCGTAATCCAGTGCGCCGTACCAGCCGTCAGGCGAGGCCGCCGCGGAGGTGGCGAAGCCGGCCAGCGCAGCGAGCGCGGCTCCCGCCATCATTAAACGCTTCATGTGTAGTCCCCATCTCAGGATGTGCTCGAACCGACGTCGGGCGGAGATGGGTAGGTGCGTGCAGGCCGCCCGTCCCCGACCTCCCGGCCGTCGCGAATTGAAACTCCGATGTACGATAAGCGTTGCAGGCCAAAGCAAAGCTTTTTGCACTGCACCAGGAACCGTGGCGAAAATAGCACAACCTATGTGCAGGTTCGCGCGTCCGTTGAGCGAATTAGTGCGGGCTCCCGCCGCCGTCAGCGCCGACGTCGAGGTTGCCGCCGGCCCCCGCCGCCGCCGTGATCGCCGAACCGCCATAGACATATCCGCCGCGCTTCAGATCCGCCGACAAAGTGATCCGCGCCGAGCCCCCCGCCAGCCGCGCGCGATAGACTTCGGTCGATTCAAGCACCCGCATCACATAGTTGCGGGTCTCGCTGAAGGGGATGCACTCGATGAAGTCGACCGGATCGACCGAACCGCCTCGCGGGTCGCCGCAATAACCAGCCCAGTCGGCCGGACGTCCGGGTCCCGCATTATAGGCCGCGGTCGCCATCACATAGGAGCCGCCGAAGCTGTTGATCAGCTGGCCAAGGTAGGAGGCGCCCAGCCGCATATTGTAGTCAGCGTCGTCCAGCATCGCGGGCTGGTAGGACTCGCCGATATGGCGGGCGACCACCCGGGCGGTTTCCGGCATCAGTTGCATCATGCCACGCGCGCCGACGCCCGACCTGACCCGAGGGTCGAAGCCGCTTTCCTGACGGGTGATGCCGTAGACGATGGCGGATTCCGCCGCGTCTGGCGTCGAGGAGACGCTATGCACAGGGTAACCGCGATCGGGCAGGACGAAGCCATGTTGGGCGCCGGACCGGACCACCCGCATCGCCAAATCCTGGTCGCCGTAGTTGCGCGCCATATCGGTCAGCATGGCGTATTCGGCCGCGCTGGGCAGGGTATCGGCCGTGTCGAGGACGAAGGCGCGAAACAGTTCCCGGTCGCCCAGGTCGCCAAGAATTCTCGCCGCGCGGACCAGTTCTCGGCCTTGGAACCGTTCCCGATCGGAAGGGTCGATGGTCGGATCATGCCCGATGGTGATGTCGGTCACGCCAGCCTTCTCGGCCGCCAGCTGACCATAGAAGGAGGTGTAGAACCGCGAGCCGTCGAGATAGAAGGCCTTGGCGGCCGCGTCGGCGCCCATGGCCTCAGCCGCCCGTCCGCGCCAGTAGAGCGCCCGGCTCTGGGTGATCGGCGAGGAGCCCACGCGCTGGATGTTGGCGAAATGCGCATCCGCCGTGGCCGGATCATGCAGCTTATCCAGCGCCAACCACCCGGCGTAGAATTCGGCCTCGGTGAAATCGACGCCGGCGGTCATGCCGGTGTTTGTGGCGTCGGCATAGGCGGCGCGAAAGTCGCCGTTCTTCAGCGCCGCGTTGATCAGTTGCCGCCGAAGCGTCCAGGTGCGGCTGGAGGCGTCATCGCTGGAAATGCGAGTGGGGAAGTCTGCGACAAGACCCTGGCTGATGGAGTCGAGGTTCCGCTGCCGGTAATAGCGCGCCTTTTCCACCGCCAGCCCTGGGTCGTTGGCGAGTTCCGGCGGCACGCGCGCGACCAGTTCGCTAGCGTTCGACCGGTCTTCCCGTAGGGCCAGCTTGGCCTCGGCCAGCGCCTGCTGGTCGGGCGACAGCAGCGCCAGCATGTCGTGGGCCGCGGGCCCCTGCTGGCCGAGCAGGAGGGTCTCCACTCGGGCGTTATGATCGTCGGCGGTCAGGAGGTCGCTGAACCGGGTCAGCATGGTGCGCTGAACATCGGCTTCGAAGCTGTGGTCGCGCCACCAGCGGCGGATCAGGTCCTGGGCCGCCTGGCGATCGCCCGATTGTTCATAGGCGGCGGCCAGGGCCATGGCGCCCTGGGCGCTGAGGGGCTCAGCCCCCTGGAACCAGGCGATGATGCGCGCCGGATCCAGACCAGAGGTCTCCAGCGCCTTTTCGGTCGCGTTCTGCCGGCGGGTCTCGCGTGGCCATCCCGCCAGGTCGCGCCGGGCTTGATCAAGCTGGAAGAAAGACAGCTGTTCGCCGTCGGCGTCGATGGCGGCCCACAGCGCGATCTTGCGCGCCACCGGGTCGCTGATCGATGCGGAGACCGCTGAGGCCCCTTGTCCGCGCCGGGCGTCGGAGATGGCGATCGACAGGGCGTCGCGGTCTGCATCGGAAAGTCCGCCGCCAATGGCGACCTGAGGAAATTGCGCGTAAGAGGGCGCGGATTGACCATAGCTGGTCGTCGGCGCGCCGACCGGCTGGGCGTTCGCAATGGAGGTAATGACCGCGACCGAAGTGAAGGCCATCAGTCCACGGCCGATCGAGGACGCCAAATCCAAGCCTTTCCAAGCGTTACCGCTGTTGCGGCCACCCCGCCGCGCGCCATATTGTCCGCACCGAACACGGCTGCAAGCGCGGTCGCCTAACATCACGGCTTTTTGCGTTTCCAATGACAAAACTTCGCTTCCAAGGCGTGATGCCTGCGCTGATCACCCCGTTTCGCTACGGCAAGGTGGACGAAAAAGCTTTCGTCGCCCTTATCGAACGCCAGATCGCGGGGGGGGTCCACGGCCTGGTGCCGGCCGGCACCACGGGTGAGTCGGCCACTTTGAGCCATGAAGAGCACCGCCGCGTGGTCGAGCTGTGCGTGCAGACGGCGGCGGGCAGGGTTCCGGTTATCGCCGGCGCCGGCTCAAACTCGACCGCAGAAGCGATCGAGCTCACCCAGCATGCCAAGGCGGTCGGCGCCGACGCGGTCCTGATCGCCACCGGCTATTACAACCGGCCGAGCCAGGAGGGAATCTATCGGCACTTCCTGGCGGTGAACGACGCGGTCGATATTCCGATTGTCGTCTACAATGTCCCCTCGCGGACCATCGTCGACATCGGCAATGAGACGCTGGGACGGTTGTCGAAACTGCCGAACGTGCTGGGCATCAAGGACGCCACCGGCGAGGTGGCGCGGGTCAGCCAGCAGATGAAGGTCTGCGGGCCCGATTGGGTGCTGCTGTCTGGGGACGATCCGACCGGGCTGGGCTACATCGCCCACGGCGGCCACGGCTGTATTTCGGTCACCGCCAATGTTGCGCCGGAGGCCTGCGCCGCCTTCTATAACGCGCTGATGGCGGGTGACTTTGCGACCGCCCGCCAATGGCAGGCGCGGCTGATCACCCTGCACAAGGTCCTGTTCGTGGAGCCGTCGCCCGGGCCGGTCAAGTTCGCCCTGTCGCACCTTGGGCTCTGCACGGACGAGGTGCGGCTGCCGATCACGCCCTGCACCGACGCGGCCAAGCCGCAGATTATCGCCGCCATGGCCGAGGCCGGCCTTGCCTGAGCCCTTACCCCGCAAGCTGATCGCCGAGAACCGGCGCGCACGGTTCGACTACTTCCTCGAAGACACTTTCGAGGCCGGCCTGTTGCTGACCGGCACGGAGGTCAAGGCCCTGCGCCTTGGCCGCGCCAATATCGCTGAGTCCTACGCCAGCGCGGAGGGCCGCGAGATCGTGCTGGTCAACGCCAACTTCCCCGAATACGGCCCGGCCAACCGCTTCAACCACGATCCAAAACGACCGCGAAAGCTGCTGCTGCACCGCAAGGAGATCGACAAGATGCTCGGCGCGGTCCAGCGCGAGGGGCGCACGCTGATCCCGACCAAGCTCTATTTCAACGAGAAGGGCATGGTGAAGCTGGAGCTGTCGCTGGCCAAGGGCAAGAAGCTGCACGACAAGCGCGACACCGAGGCCGATCGCGACTGGAAGCGCGAGCAGGGCCGGCTGATGCGAGATCGCGGCTAGCCGGCCCCGTCTTCAGGCCCTTGTGCTACCAGGGCCGTTGGAAGCCTGCGTCGCGAAGCCAGTGGAGTTGGTCGGCCAGGTCGTTCAGCCGGCCCTCAAGAGCGATGGTCTCGTTGTCCGTTAGCTGGCCGTCATGATTGCCTCGCATGCGGTCTTCGTCGGCGCGAAGGTCCCCAAGCTCATGATGGACGCTGTCGAAGGCATCGCCGCCGATGGTTCCGTCATTGCGGGCCATGTTCAGGCGTGTCGATAACCAGCTTTCCCGTTCTTTCAACGTCCAATTCCCGCTGGCTCCGACGACCGCATTGGCGTCGACGGCGTCGCCAGTAGCGATCTGGGCGTGAGCGGCCGGCGGGATGGCGGCGACGATCAAGGCGGCCGCGGCGGCGCCGCCGGCCAATGACAAAACGAAGGTCTTCATCGGATTTCTCCTCTGGCTGTATCCTCCAGCACTGGGAAAGAAACACGCGAGCCGCGATAGGGATGCGCCCGCTCGTGATCAGACCGGTCTCGGCGTCTGCCGCCGTGTTCGCCTGGCGCCGGCGGGTTTCGTCACGGGCAAGTGGATGTGGAACACCGCTCCAGCGCCGGGCGTGGAGTCACACCAGATGGCGCCGTTCTGAGCCAGGACAGCTTTGCGGGCGAGCGTCAGGCCAAGGCCGCTGCCGGCATAGTCTGAGGCGGTGTGGAGACGAAATAAGGGTTTGAAGATTTCCGCCAGGTAGTCGCCTTCGATGCCTAGTCCGTTGTCGACGACCTCGATGTGCCAGAAGTCGGGGTGAGCGCTGACCGTCACCTCAACGCGCGGGACCGCACTTTTGTTGTACATCAGCCCGTTGATCACCAGGTTCTGAAGCACCTGGATCATCAGGGTCTCGTTGCCGCGCATCCTTGGCGTCACGGTGGGCGCGACGAACTGGCCCCCTCGCTCGGCGAGGTAGGGCTTAATCGAGGAACGGACACTGTCCAGCGCGTCGCCCAAGCTGAATTCGGCGATGGCCGGGGGGTGGTTGAGGAGCGTGTATTCGACCATTACGTCGACCAGCCTACTTAAGCGGCGGGCGGCGTCGCCCAGGAAGGCGAGGTGGCTCTGGACGTCTTCGGCGCCGCCGTCTCGGATTTGGTCGGCGATCAGTTGGGTGAAGGTGCTGATCTGCCGAATGGGCTGCTTGAAATCATGAGCCAGGGCGTAGGCGAAGTTCTCCAACTCGCCGCGCTGCTCGTCGATGATCCGGGCCTGGGCGCAGGCCTGGATGGAACGGTCGACCGTGCGCCGGAATGAGTGAGGGCTGATGCGCACCTTGGGCAGATAGTCGGACACGCCGCCGCGAAGGGCTTCCCCGACCAGCATCTCGTCGCCGAAGTTGGTCATCAGGATGATGGGCAGATGGGCGAACCGTTCGCGCAGCCGGCTTGCCAACGCCAAGCCATCCATTTGAGGCATGTTATAGTCGAGCACGACGCAGTCGAAGTCCTGCTCGTCGCAGGTCCGCTCCGCTGTGCGCGGGTCGGCGCAGTGCTGAATGTCGGCGCCGCGATAGGCAGCCTTTAGAGCGATCGACGCCAGTTCCCGGTCGGCTTCGCTGTCATCGACGATAAGCAGCGACAGGGCAGGTTTGCTTCCGTCGTCGAACCCATCCTGACCGAATGTCATTGGAGCGGCGGGTTTAATGGCAGCGAAAGTTCGATGCAGGCGCCGCCGACCCAATTGATGAAGTTCAGATCGCCTTCGTGCCTCCGGGCGATCCGCCGCGAAATCGCCAGACCGGCGCCTGCGCCAGGAAATGCGCGCTCCCCATTGAGGCGATGAAACATCCGAAACGCCTTCTCCTGGTAGGCAGGCTCGACGCCCATCCCGTTGTCGGCGATGCGCAGCCGCCAGTTCAGCAGGTCATGTGTCGCCCAGACCCGTATCTCTGGCGCGACGCCAGGCCGGCGGAACTTCACGGCATTCTCCAGGAGCGCGCGAAAGACGATGTCCAAAAGGAACGGATCGCCATGGACCGCGCCCAGGGGGGCGATGGAGATCACTGCACCAGCCGCTTCAATCTCCTTGGCCAAGTGCAGGCGGGCGAGCTCCATCGCCGGCGTCGCATCCTTGTAGGCCGGTTCCATGACGCGCTGCTGCACGCGCGAGAAAACCAGCAGTTGCTCCATCATCTGCTGACAGGTCTCGGTGGAGGCTTTCACCCGTGTGGCATAGGCCTGTTGGGGTCCCGTGAGCTCCGCGCCGAACTCGGCGACAAGCAGGCGCGAAAATTCCGATACATGCCGGAACGAGGCGGCTAGGTCGTGGGACACGATGTAGCTGAACGCTTGCAATTCCAGCTCGATGGCCGCCGTTCTTGGGTCCAAGGCTGCGGTTGAAGCTTGGCTATGCGGCATGTGTCAGCTCGGCGCCGACGGACGTCGGCAGCACCACAACCGTGAACCAGAAGGTCTCAATCGCGGCGACAACTTCTTGCAGGCGCTCGAAGGTCACCGGTTTCACGATGTAGCCGTTGGCGTTCAACTCATAGGACTTGAGGATGTCGATCTCGGCTTTCGAGCTACTGAGAACGATCACGGGTATCCTCTGAAGGGCGGGATCAGATTTGATCGCCCGCAGGACTTCGCGCCCGTCCATGCGGGGCAGATTGAGATCGAGCAGGATCACGTCCGGCCTCGGCTGGAGCGCGTATTGCCGCTCCTGTCGCAGCATGGCCATGGCGACTTCGCCATCGCCGGCTACGGCGAGGTTGTTGCTGATCCGGCCGCCAAGAAAGGCCTGGCGGGTGAGCAGCACATCGCCATAGTTATCCTCCACCAAAAGCAGCTCGGCGGGTCTTCCCAGGGGTTGAATGGTCAGCCTATTCGTCGTGGCGAGCATCGTCTTGGCTCCTTATGGTGAAGTGGAAAACCGAGCCTTCGTCCGGGGTGGAATTGACCCAGATGCGGCCGCCAAATCCGTCGATGATCTTCCTGCAGATCGCCAAGCCGAGACCGGTCCCATAGTAGCTGCTCTTGGCATGCAGGCGTTTGAAGGGTTCGAAGATCTGGTCGAAATGGCGGGCGTCGATGCCAATACCGTTGTCGGCCACCGAGAAATCCCAGAACTCGTCCCGTCGCTCTGCCGCCACATGGATGCGCGGCGCGGCCCCCGGCGCGACATATTTGAGGCCGTTTCCGATCAGGTTCTGCATAAGGCGGTTGAAGCGGATGGCGTTGCCGAACACCGGAGGCATCGGGCCTCGGGTGATCACGGCGCCGGACTCGCGAATGGATTCGTGGAGATTCTCGAACACCTGGTCGAGCACCTCGTTGGACTCAAACCAGGAGCCCCGTTCCGCCTCGAGGCCAAGTCGACCGAAGTCCACCAGATCGTCGAGCAGATCCTGCATCTGGGCCGCGGCCGACACGGCCAGGCTCAGATACTCCCGGCCTCGCGGATCCAGCCGATCGCCATAGTCTTTCGAGAGCAGGCCGCAGAACGCCGCCACCATCCGCAAGGGCTCGCGCAGATCATGAGAGGCCACGTGGCCGAAATAGGAACGTTCGAGGTTTGACGCGGTGAGTTGCTCGATCAGCTTTTCCCGCAGATCGCTGGCGCGCTTTCGCTCGGACACATCGCGAAGGATGCCGACGTAAAAAACCTTTCCATCCTGCTCGGCCGTTCCGACGGACAGGTCCATGGGGAAGGTCTCGCCATTTTTTCGGCGTCCAACCACCTCACGGCCAATGCCGATGATCTTGCGCTGTCCGGTACGGCGATAATTCTCGAGATATTGGTCATGCTCGCCGTGATAGGGCGGCGGCATAAGGACCTTAACGTCCCCTTCAATGATCTCGCGCGCGTCATAGCCGAACATCCGCTCGCAGGCGGGGTTGAACATCGTCACCTTTCCACGGGCATCCATCAGGATGATGCCGTCGATGGCGGTATCGACGATGGCCCTCAGGCGGGATTCGGTCATGTCGGCTTCTTCGTAGACCTCCCCGAATCCGATTTGTCGACCGTGAGTCGCATTCCTACATCCGGTCCGGCCTGCGTGTTTGATCGAAAAAGAATCAGTCTGTATTAATGTAGCCAATGAAAATATTTGCACGTAATAAAGTAGTCCGGAAAAATATCTGATTTATTGTCGGCAAATATCTAAATGATACATTCACCGTATGCGGGAATGATGGCCACGTGGCATTTGGACGCAATGCGTTATGGCCGTATATTTTGATGTAATTCAAATAACGATGAATTATGTGTTGGCAAAATACAGAGAAATTTAGATTAAATTAACCCAACTCATCGGTATCTAGCTGTGAATTGTGGGGGTTTTCATGAGTCTCGCGTTCTCGACTAACCGTATGGAGGCTGGCGCGCGGCGTGGCGTGGAAGTGGGCGCGCGATTGAGCCAACGGCCATGGGGGTTGGATGTTCTATTGGTCGAAGACGACGCGGCCGACACCAACCTCATCCTGAAGGTGCTCGAACACCATCCAGGGGTCTTCAGCGCCCACGCCTCCGACGCGCCCGACCTTTTGCTCAGGCAGCTCGCGGTGGGCCAGGTGCGGGCGGACCTTGTCCTGCTGGACATTCATATGCCCCGTATGGACGGCTTCAAATTCCTGCGCGGCATGCGCCAGATCCGGGCCTTGGCGAAGACGCCTGTGGTTTTCCTGACCACGTCCTGGTTGGCTAGGGACGCCTCCGACGTGACCCATAGTTCGGCCGCCCTCTATATGATCAAGCCAGACAGCTACGAGGATCTGGAAACCTGCCTGGACGGTGTGCTCAGGAGGGCGCAATCCGGCCTCTGGAGCACCTAGCATGGCCACCCCGTCGAAGGCGGCCGTGGCGCGGGCCAAAGACGCCGCGCTTCGCCCGGGCCTGTCCGTTCTGGTGGTCGAGGATAACGCAGCCGACACCTATCTGATCTGCCGGGCGCTTGCGGACCAGGGTGGTGTCGATCAGGTGGCGTGCGCCGTTGATGGCGTGGAAGCGCTGCGCATGGTCGATGATGGCGAGGTCTTCCCCGACATCGCGTTCATCGACCTGCAAATGCCGCGCAAGGGCGGTCTCAGCCTGCTCTCCGCCTTCGCCGAGCGTCCGGCGGCGCGCTTTCCGATGGTGGTGCTGACCTCTTCAACCACCCCCGCCGACGTGATGCGCAGCCGGATGAGGGGCGCGGTCCGGGTGATCAGCAAGCCTGATAGTTATTTCCGCCTTCAGTTCCGTCTTGGTCGCGAGATCAGGCGGGTCGCCGACAGCATCCGGAGCAGTTAGTCCATGCAAGCCGAGGCCAGCCACGCCGCCGCTCCCGTTGCGGCGTATTCGCCGGGCCTCTGTATCCTGGTGGCCGAGGATGACGAGGCCGACGCCTATCTGATCTGTCGCGCCCTGGCGCGTCAGCCAGGGGTGGACAAGGTGGTGCACGTCCCCGACGGGGTCGTCGCCCTATGGATGGTGGAACAGGGCCAGATCGCGCCCGACCTCGCCTTCGTCGATCTGAAAATGCCCCGGCTTGGCGGCCTCGGCCTGCTGGTCGCCTGGGCGGAGCGGCCGCAGCCAGGCTTTCCCGTCGTGGTGCTGACCTCCTCAACCGCGCCCTTGGATGCAACACGCAGTCGAATGCGCGGCGCCTTTCAAGTGATCAGCAAGCCGGACACACTCGAGTCGCTGGAGTTGGAACTTTCCTTGGCGGTCACCGCGGCCTGCTCGCGGCGGCTAAGGCCGGACGGCGGCGGCAGGAGAACGGATTTCCACGGCATCCCCTCCACGCCCTTTCTGATCGCGTTGGAGGAGGAACTCGATCAGCTGGGAGCCGCGCCTGCCAAAAGGCCCGCTGCCTGACGTCAGGAGGCGTCCAGGTGCCCGCGCGCCTGCTTGAAGATGTCCTCGAACATGGGCGCGGTCAGCCGGCCTGTATTCGTGTTGAGCCGAGAGCAATGATAGCTGTTGATCAGCCGATAAGGCCCAGCTTGTAGTTCGACACCATGGCCGCCGACGGAAGCGGACGCCTTCAGCCCCAGCGTCTTCAACACATTACGCCGCGCCACATCGCCCAGGGTCACGATAACCTTAAGCTTGGGCAGGGCGGCGATACGGGCGGTCAGGAAGGGGCGGCAGGTCAGCTCCTCGGAGGGTAGGGGCTTGTTACCTGGCGGCGCGCAACGGACCGCATTGGTGATCATGCAGTCGTTCAGGATCAGCCCGTCATCCGGGCGCGCCTGATATCGCCCGGTCGCGAAACCGGCCTTGATCAGGGTCTCATAGAGCAGCACCCCGGCAAAATCGCCGGTGAAGGGCCGGCCCGTACGGTTGGCGCCCATGCGCCCCGGCGCCAGGCCAACCACCAGCAACCGAGCGTTCACGTCGCCGAACGATGGCGCGGGACCGTTGAACCAGTCCGGGTTGGCGGCGCGATTGTCCGCACGGTAGTCGACCAGGCGGGGGCAGAGCGGGCAGTCGCGCGGCGGCTCCGCTCCATTATGCGTCAGGGGGCTAGGCGCCGGCATCAGCCTCGCGCTCGACGTTGTCGCCCTGGATGAAGCGGGGCAGCGGCGCGCGCGCCGGGCGGCCGATGATGTCGGACAGATCGGCCAGATCCACGAAGCTGTCAGCCTGGCGGCGCAGGTCGTCGGAGGCCATCGGCGGCTGGGACTTCATGGTCGAGACCACGGTCACGCGCACGCCGCGCTGCTGCACCGCCTCGACCAGCCGGCGGAAGTCGCCATCGCCCGAGAACAGCACGATATGATCGACGTGCGGCGCCATCTCCATCATGTCGACGGCGATCTCGACATCCATGTCGCCGCGCCAGCGCTTGCGCCCCTGGCTGTCGGTGTATTCGCGGGCCGTCTTGGTCACCAGCGAATAGCCATTGTAGTCCAGCCAATCGACCAGCGGCCGGATTGGCGAATAGTCCTGATCCTCAACGAGGGCGGTGTAGTAGTAGGCGCGGGTCAGGATGCCGCGCTTGCGGAACTCCTCCAGCAGCTTCTTGTAATCAATGTCGAAGCCGAGGCCCTTGGCGGAGGAATAGAGATTGGCGCCATCGATGAATAAGACCATCTTGTCGGTCGGATAAAATGTCATAATTTCAAAACCTTAAATAAAATAATTCAATGAATGACGATGCGATAATAGTCGCCCTGGGCAGCAATCTGAAGGGGCGTTTCGGTTCGGTTCAGCACCTGTTGGAGGCGGCCGTGACGGACTTTCCGGCGGTGGGCCTTGGGGTTGTGAAGCGCTCGTCGTGGTGGCGTTCCGCATCCTGGCCCGACGCGGGCAAGCCTGACTACCTCAACGGCGTCGCGCTTGTCGAGACGATGCTTGATCCGTATGCGACGCTTGAAGCCTTACGCGAAATCGAGACCCGTTTCGGGCGTTTGCGCGACGAATCGAACGCGCCGCGCACGCTGGATCTGGACCTGATCGCCCACGGCCGAACCCTATTTGCGGACGATGTCCTGACCCTGCCGCATCCGAGAGCGGCCGAACGTCTGTTTGTGATGGGCCCTCTGGCGGCAATCGCGCCGGGGTGGGTGCATCCGGTGTTGGGCGTATTGGCGACGGATTTGGCCGCGCGGGCCACAGTGGGCAAGGATGCTCGACCCTTGTGAGCCTGCCTCGGTTTCTCTGACCGCCCAGGCAGACTTTGCTCGATCCAGCTGTCTAGCGCACCCCCGGTCCGCTAAATTCCCCCCATGAACGCCCTGACACTCTTCGGCCTCTTCGCCGTCTCCGCCATGCTGGTCTGCTACGCCCTGGAATCCAGGTCACGGTGGTGGACGCTGGCCTTCGCCGGCTCTTGTGTGCTGGGCAGCACATACGGCTTCCTGCAGGGAGCGTGGCCGTTCGGTTTGGTCGAGGGCGTGTGGGCGGTCGTGGCGGCGCGGAAGTGGTGGAAAACCCGCGCCGCTTAACGAACCTGCCTTACCCAAGCTCTTGCGCTGTCTTTGCCGCAAGAAAGCCCGGCCGGGCGGTGAGGCGGTCCCAATAGGCCGCGACCTCCGGGCTGAACCTGTGTTCCAGGTTCAGGGTGCGGGCGAGCAGCAGCGCATAGCCGACACAGAGGTCGGCCATGGTGAACCGTCCCGCGCAGAGCCACTCCCGGTCCGCCAGCGCGCGGGTGAGATGACGCAGGCGCGAGAGGAACCACTGGGTGTAATCGTCCGCCGCCTGCTTCAGCCGGCGCTCCTCAGGTTCCAGCTGCGAGTACCGCAGCACGATGGTCTGCGGAAAGGTCAGCGTCGCCTCGCTGCGATGCAGCCAGTCGAGCCACAGCCCATAGTCGGCCTCGTCCACGCCGACGGCCAAAGGCGTCGGCCCATAGCGTGTGGCCAGATACTGCGGGATCGCCGCGGACTCCGTCATCCGCACCTCGCCGTCGACCAGCAGCGGAATGGTGCCGAGCGGGTTTTGCGCCAGATAATCCGGCGCAAGCAGACGAGGTGGGAAGGGCAACAGGTGCAGGCGATAAGCCAGCCCCATCTCCTCCAACGCCCAAAGCGCGCGAAACGAACGGGCGTCATGGCAATGATAGAGCTCGATCATCCTGTCCCTTGCATGGGCTGGGGGCTGCGTCGGTCCTTTATCCCGTTCCCTCGCCCTTGTGGCGAGGGAACGGTGACAACGGCGGGGCGCGATATCGCTAGGAGTCAGACTCCCGGCCCTCACGATCGTATTTCTTCTTTTCGATACTGAGGAAGACAGCGGTTGGCGCACCGGCTAGCAGGACCGCCACGCCGAAGCCCACGGCGGCCCCCACCCAGCCCATCGTGGCGCCGCCGTTCGAGACGCCGACGACCCAGCCTAGCATCGGCAGGAAAAAGATCGCCAGAACGACGACGACACACATTCAGTCACCTTGCGCGTTGGAATGGACCAGACGCCTTAGCGCGCTTGCCGGACGCGCTGTTCCCTGTCCGAATAGGGTGACGGGAGCAATCGTCCTTTTGCTCGGGCTTGGCGGGAAGTCTGACACCGATGTCCGATCTGAAGGCGTCCCAACATCCAACCTCACGCGATGACGCCGGACCGCAGGCGGTCGCCTGGATCGCCGCCATCGGCCTGTTGGTTGTCGGCGCATGGTTCTATTTCACGGCCCACGACTGGACGACGCTCTACCTGCGCGACCTTCGGGTCTACCAGTCGGCGATCGACGCCTTCGCGGCCGGCGACGATCCCTATCAGGCGACCTCGGCGCGGCACGCCCAGGGCCTCTTCTTCACCTCGCCGCCGTTTGTCTGGCTGCTCTATAATCTGGCCGCCCACAGCGCGCTTAAGCCCATCTTCGGGCCCTTGCTGCTGACGGCCAATGCAGTCGCCATCGTGGCGACGCCGGTCCTCTTGAGCAGGCTTCTGCTTGGTCCAGGATCAGGGCGAACCGCGCTTGGCGCGGCCTTCTTCTTCCCAGCCTTCGCCGGCGCCGGGTTTTTCACCGCCCTGGTGATCAACAACGGCACGCCGCTCTACGCCCTGATCGCCTGGGGGCTGTATCTGGCGATCAAGCGGGATCGATGGCTGTGGTTTCATCTGGCCGTCGCGCTGGCGGCGGCGTTCAAGCCCTATTATGCGGCTTTCTGGATCGTCCCGTTCTTCGCCGACCCAGCCCAGGGCCGACAGTGGGCGGCCTGTGCTGTGGGGCTCGGCGTCGCGGCATTGAGCTATATCGCCCCGCTGCTGTTGGCGCCGAAACTGGCGGCGGCCTGGCTTCACACCTTGGTGCAGCAGACGGTGGGGGAGGGGTTGTTGGGCGATAACGTCCTGGGCGCCGTGCTCCACGACCCGAACGCCCGCCATTCCCACCTGGCGGCCTATGAGGCTCAAGGCCTGCTCTCCGCCGTCCTGCTCGCCGCCGTACTGATGTTCGGCCGTCTCAGCCACAGCCAGAGGCTGGCGGGCCTGCTGCTGGCGGCGGTCTTCCTCAATCCGCGCGCCTCTCGGTACGACTTGTCCTTTGCGGCCATCCCCCTGCTCGCCCTCGTCGCCGACGCCCTGGTCCAGAGCCGTTCCAGCGCAGCCCTGCAAGCGGCCTGGGCTTTGGGCCTGGCCGCCGTCATGGCCGCCTTCAGCCACAACACCCCCGCCGACGGCTTCCTCTACGCCGGCGTCGCGGTGGCGGCGCTGTATGGGGCGATCGCGGCGTCGTATGTGAAGCCGGCGCCGGCCAGCTGAAACGGTCCGCCGGCGCTCGCCCCCTCCGTCGGCTTCGCCGCCACCTCCCCCGTTACGCTTCGCTTGCATGGGAGGAGAAGGTCAGCGCTAGTCGTTTCTCCTCCCATGCAAGCGAAGCGCGGCGGCGGAGGTGGCGCGGCGCTGAAGCGTAGCGGAAGCGACCTGACGGAGGGGGCGAGGGCCGACGGTGTTCAGGTCAACGAAAGCCCGGCGTATTGCGTGACTGCGCCTTGCCGCTCCGCTTACCCCACCCCAAATAACCCCAGTACAATCCCAACCATCAGCACAGCGGGGCCAGCCCATGGCGCTTGACCACTACATCACGCTTGGCCGGTCCGGACTCCGTGTGAGTCCGTTCGCCCTGGGCGCCATGACCTTTGGCGAAGACCTGGGCTGGGGCTCCTCCGTCGAGGAATCGCAACAGATCATCGACCGCTACATCGCCCTGGGCGGCAACTTCATCGACACCGCCAACTTCTACACCAAGAGCCACTCTGAAAAGATCCTCGGCGACCACATCGGCCGCCACCCGGCGCGCCGCGACCGGCTCGTGCTGGCGACCAAGTTCAGCGGCAACCTCTATCCGGGCGATCCCAACGGCGGCGGCTCCAGCCGCAAGGCCATCGTGGGCGCCGCCGAGAACTCGCTGCGCCGCCTGCAGACCGACTATATCGATCTCTACTGGCTGCACATCTGGGACAAGAACACCCCGATCGACGAGACCATGGCCGCCCTCGACGATCTCGTGCGCGCCGGCAAGGTCCGCTACATTGGCGTCTCGGACACGCCGGCGTGGAAGATCGCCCAAGCCAACACAATGGCCCAGTTTCGCGGCTGGTCAGCCTTTGCGGCGCTGCAGATCGAATATTCCCTACTTGAGCGCACCGTCGAGCAGGACCTGATCCCGATGGCGCTGGAGTTCGGCCTCGGCGTCACCCCGTGGAGCCCGCTCAAGAGCGGCGCCCTCAGCGGCAAATATACCCGCGCCAACGCCGGCGCGCAGAAGGGCGATCGCGGCGCCTTCCTCGAAGGCTCGCTCAACGAGGAGACCTATGCGGTGATCGACCAGCTGGAGGTCATCGCCAAGGCCCACAACGCCTCCGTGGCCGCCATCTCGCTCGCCTGGCTGTCGGCCAAGCCCGGCGTCACCTCGCCCATCATCGGCGCGCGGCGCCTGGCGCAGCTGGAAGACAATATCAAGGCGCTCGATGTCAAACTGACGGCCGACGAGATCGCCAAGCTGGACGCCCTGACCCAGCCCAAGCTGAACTTCCCCCACAACATGCTGCCCATGGCGCCGGCCATCATCCATGGCGGCGCCACCGTGAACGGCATAGCCGCCCCGACCTCGGGGTTCGTGATGCAGGAGGGGGAAAAGCCGCGGTGACCGAGGCGCCTTCCGTCTCCCGTTTTCGGCGGGAGAATACCAGTGTCGCCATGTTTTCGTATATACATATACTTGACGGATCGACCAGTTTTCCGTAGATACAAAAACTCATGGAAATCGAATTCGACCCGCACAGGAGCGAGGAGAATGAACGGCTTCGCGGGCTGCCATTTTCGATGGCGTCGGATTTCGATTTCGAGACGGCGCTGATCGCGGAGGACCGCCGCAAGGACTATGGCGAGCGCCGCTGGATCGCTCTCGGGCAGATAACAGGGCGAGCCTTCGTTGTCGCCTTCACCTGGAGGCGCGGCCGGCTCCGGGTGATCAGTTTCCGAAAGGCCAATTCAAGAGAGAGCCAACGTTATGACCAAGCCCGATCCTGAACGCCCCGACGAAGTCGTCCCCGAACTCGGCGACGACTTCTTCGCCCGCGCCAAGCCGGCCCAAGAGGTCATGCCAGCCGATTTCATGGCCGCCGTCCGTAACAAAGGCGGCCGGCCAAAGAGCGAGGCGCCCAAAGTGGCTGTGTCGATCCGTCTGGACCAGACGGTCATCGACCATTTCAAGGCGAGCGGCAGCGGCTGGCAGTCGAGGATTAACGCTCTGCTGGTCGAGGACATCAAGGCAGGCAGGACGTAGGCCCCGGCCCGCCGACGCCCCGGCTCTACGCCGCCCGCTTCGCCTCGATCGCGTGGGCGGTGATGATCGCCGCCACCAGGCCGGGGAAACGGCCATCGATCTCGATGCAGCGCGAGGTGTTGCGCATCTCCACCCCCTGCCGCTCGGACCGGACCAGGCCGGCCTCGCGCAAGACCTTGAAGTGTTGCGACAGGGTGGATTTCGGGATCGGCTGGTCGTTCACGCTGGTGAAGGCCTGACACGCCACGGCGCAGTCCGCGCCGGCGATCTCCGAGAAGATCTGCACGCGCACGGGATCGGACAGGGCGTGCAGGATCGCCTCCAGCCGCACGGTCTCGATCGGGGGATGAAACATCGGTCTCATGATTTTCTAGGTAGGGGGTCTTGATGTTTGGTTCAAGGGTTCCGATTTCCTGAACTGTTGGACGAACCTGCGTCATTCCGGCGCCAGTCACCGCCCGATCAGGTTCGATAAGGAAATCCATCATGTCCAAGCTTACCGGCAAGGTCGCCATCGTCACCGGCGCCTCCAAGGGCATCGGCGCCGCCATCGCCAAGGCCCTGGCCGCCGAGGGCGCCGCCGTCGTCGTCAACTACGCCTCCAGCCAGACCGGCGCCGATGCGGTCGTGGCTGCCATCACCGCCGCCGGCGGCAAGGCGCTCGCGGTCAAGGGCGACGTCTCCAAGGCGGCCGAGGCGCAAGGGCTGGTCGACGCCGCCATCACCGCCTTTGGTCGTCTCGACATCCTGGTCAACAACTCCGGCGTCTATGCCTTCGCCAGCCTGGCCGACATCACCGAGGATGAGTTCCACCGGATGTTCAACATCAATGTCCTGGGCGTCCTGCTCACCACCCAGGCGGCGGCGAAACACCTGGGCGAAGGCGCCAGCGTCATCAACATCGGCTCGGGCGTCACCACCGTCTATCCGCCGGACTCGGCCGTCTACACCGCGACCAAGGGCGCGGTGGACGCGATCACCGGCGTCCTGGCCGCCGAGCTGGGCGCGCGGAAAATCCGCGTCAACAGCCTTAACCCCGGCATGGTCGAAACCGACGGCACGAAGGGCCAAGGCATCATCGGCTCGGCGCTCGAGACCACCCTGGTCGCCCAGACCCCGCTCGGCCGGGTCGGCCAGCCGGACGACATCGCCGACGTCGCGGTCTTCCTGGCCTCCAACGACTCCCGCTGGCTCACCGGCGAACACCTGGTCGCCGGCGGCGGCCTGAGGTAGGCGGGGAGGGGCCGACTTCGCTCACTGACCGTCGGTGCTGGTCCCCACCGTCGCTTCGCGCCACCTTCGCTTCGCTCGGGGGTGAGGAAGAAGATCATTTCTCCTCACCCCACGCGTCAGCGAGAGGGGGAGGTGGCGCGGCGCTGGAGCGTGGCGGAAGCGACGTGACGGTGGGGGCCAGCGCCGGCCAACGTCTTACCCCGCCCGCTGTTCCCGCGCGTACTGCACCGGCGGCATGCCCACATGGCGGGCGAAGGCGACGCTGAAGGTGCTGGCCGAGCTATAGCCCACGCGCTCGGCCACCTTGGCTACGCCGGACCTGTCCCGCCGCAGCAGATCCTTGGCCAGCGCCATGCGCCAGCCCAACAGATACTCCATCGGCGCCACCCCCACCTCGCGCCGGAACCGGTCGAAGAAGGTCGAGCGCGACAGCGCCGCTTCGCGGGCCAGCTCGACCACCGTCCAGCGCTGCATCGGCCGCTCGTGCATCCTGCGCAGCGCCACGGCCACGTGATCGTCGGCCAGCCCCCGCAGCAGGCCAGGCGGCGCCGTGGGGCCCGTGGTGGAGCGCAGGGCCTCGATCAGCAGCACCTCCAGCAGGCGGGTCAGCACCAGGTCGCGGCCGGGCCGATGGGCGTGGGTCTCGCCGTTCAACTGTTCCACCAATGTGGTCAGCCGCGCACATGCACCAGCTGCGGCAGCAGCGACACCAGCAGCTTGGCGTCGCTGGCGCCAAACGCGCAGTGGCCCACCAGCATCCGCACCGTGGGCGCCGCCTCGGGATCGCCGATGCGGAACACCCCGGGGCTCAGCTCGATCCGTTGCTGCACGGCGTCCGGCGCCGGCGGCTCCAGGCTGGATGTGGTGAAGTCGTAGGACTCGGGCAGAAGGACGAAATCCCCCTGCTCGAGGATGATCGGCTCATCGCGCCCCGCGACGGCCAGGCGAAACCCGCCCTCGAGCACTACGCAATAGAAGGGCCGCCCGTCTTCCGACCGCCGCATCGCCCAGGCGCCCGAGGCCAGGACCAGCTTGGAGAAGGAGGCGTTCGGCTGCAGCAGGCCGACGACCTGCGCCAGAGGATCGGGGGCAGGGGGATCGGAGGAGATGAGAGCGGGCATTTCGGACTGTCGCCAAAGGAATCTGGACTAAGCCTTGTAGTAGGTCCGGCCCGATCGACCTACCGTCTGACCACCCCTACAAGGAGCCATCATGAACACCATCCTGATCACCGGATGCTCGTCGGGCTTTGGCCTGGAGACCGCGCGCTATTTCCTGGGCCGCGGCTGGACCGTCATCGCCACCATGCGCACCCCGCGCGAAGACCTGCTGCCGGCCTCGGACAAGCTGCGCATCCTGCCCCTCGATGTCACCGACGCGGGCAGCATCGCCCAGGCCGTGGCCGCCGCCGGGCCCATCGACGTGCTGGTCAACAACGCCGGCGTCGGCCTGCTCAACGCGGTGGAGGGCGTCACCATGGATCAGATCCGCGAGGTGTTCGAGACCAACACCTTCGGGACCATCGCCATGACCCGCGCGGTCCTGCCGCAGTTCCGGGAACGTCGCGCCGGCGTGGTAGTCAATGTCACATCCACCGTCACCCTGCGCCCGCTGCACCTGCTGTCGATCTACACGGCCAGCAAGGCGGCGGTGAACGCCTTCACCGAGTCGCTGGCCCTGGAGCTGGCGCCCTTCGGCGTCCGCGCCCGCCTGGTGCTGCCCGGCCTGGCCCCCGAGACCGCCTTCGGCGACAACGCACGCGCCCGCATGGGCATGACCATCCCCGAGCCCTACGCCGAGATCGCCGCCCAGGTCTTCGCCCGCTTCCAGACCCAGACCGGCCCCATCACCCGCGCCCTGGACGTCGCCGAAGCGGTGTGGCTCGCCGCGACTGACGAGGCCAGCCCGATGCGCATCCCCGCCGGCGCGGACGCGGTGGAATGGGCGAAGGCGGGGTGAGGGGGATGAAGGCTGGGAGGCTCGAATAAGGGGACAGGAGCAATATTGCCCTTTTTGCTCTGACCACGGCGGGGGCCAGACCTAGACAAGTCCGTTCTCCGGTAGAGTTAGGGATTATTGCTCCTGTCCCTGCATTCGTCCGTCTCCTCTAAGGCCCAAAGCGCCCGAAACGAGCGGGCGTCATGGCAATGATGGAGTTGGATCATGCTTGGTTAGGTGCGTTTGGCGGGCGGAGTTTTGCGTACTGACCTTGCAACGGTCCGTATTCCAAATTGATTGTCGCCGAGGCTTTCTACGAAAAGTTCAGGTACGGTGACGCTGACCGGAAGGGTCTTCTTGCCTTCGGCGATCTCGACGAACAGGTCTTGAATGGCGCGTTGTCGAACTGCGGCGGTCGCCCATCCCTCCGGGGAATAGACTTGTTCCATCAGGTCTAACTGCTCCACCGCGTAGCCGAGATCGTCGGCGATTGCCGTCAGCAGACGGACGATGGCTTTGCGCCTGATCTCGTTGCAGTCTTTTTTTGGTGTCGTATCCGGGTGAAACGCGACGAGATAAGTCGCCATCGCCGCCATCACTGGTTGTACGTCGGCGAAATCAATCTGCACCAAGTTTAGCGCCGTGACATAGTTTTGGTGGGTTAGCGGACACGTCCGCATAAGTATCTTCGATGGCCATGTCGGCGACGATTTTTTGGCGAAGCTCACAAAGCCGAAAGAAACTCAGCTCGGAATCACGCAAGCGGTCTGCGATATCCCGCTCAGCGTCACGGTTGCGTAAGCGTGTATTTTCGTCACGCGTGGCGGTGAAGGCCAAATAGGAAAAAACCGCTGCGGAGCCTGCCATAAGGGCACTGAACCCTCCGAACGAGTCGCCAAACTGGCTCGTCCGCTCGAAATTCCAGTCAACGCCCAACGGATTGTACCCGCTACCAGACGCTAGGACACCTATCAGCCACGCAAGTGAGAGGCCCGCCAATACCGCAAAAGGAAGCCATTTTCGCACAACCATTCGATCCCAGCGGCTCCGAATATGCAATTTGAGCCGATTGTCGTGTCCCAGTCCACGCCGGCGGTCGTCGCACGCGCAATTTAGAGGTGTATGGTCAGCAAGGCATATCGATGAGGTGCTGAGGCCGTCCGTAGTGGGCAATGGCAACTATCCGAGCTGGGTCTGCACGATCCGCTCGACGGTGTTTGAAAGCTGGCGGTGGCCCATCAGGAACGCTCAGCCCCTTGCAGGCGACTGGGCTCGACATACCCCCCGCCCCCACCATTGCATCCGCCCGCCAATCCCTCTATTTTAGAGGGTCCCAATCCTATCCGAGAGCGTTCATGGCCCGCGTCACCGTCGAAGACTGCGTCGAGAAAGTCCCCAACCGTTTCAACCTGGTCCTGCTGTCGGCCCATCGCGCCCGCGCGATCTCGGCCGGTTCGGCGATCCTGGTGGACCGGGACAACGACAAGAACCCCGTGGTGGCCTTGCGCGAAATCGCCGATGACGTGGTGGACGCCGAAAGCCTGCGCGAGGGCCTGATCGTCAGCCTGCAGCGCGTCGACGAACGCGCCGACGCCGAGGAAGAAGCCGAAGCCCTGCTGCTGCTGGCCGATCCGCAGCACCAGCATATGAGCGAACAGGAACTGGTTCGCGCCCTGCAAAGCGACCGCGACGGTGGTCAAGAGGAGCGGTACTGAGCCCCCCGGGCTCAGACCCTCTGATCCTTGCGGCGGAGCCGGAAGCTGCCGCTTCCGTAAACACGCCAGTCTTCCCGGACACGGTCGCCCCTGAAGCGATCGTGTCCGAGGCGTTTTCGGCCCCAGCGCCTGCCGCGCTTGCGTCCGAGGCGAAAGAGCCCGCGGCCGCCACGGCGGCCCGCCCCAAGTTCCTGCGCCAATATGAGCTGATCGACCGGGTCAAGAGCTATGACCCCAGCGCCGACGAAGCCCTGCTGAACCGCGCCTATGTCTATGCCGTGCGCATGCATGGCTCCCAGACCCGGGCCTCGGGCGATCCCTATTTCGCCCACCCCATCGAGGTGGCGGGCATCCTCACCGACTACCGCCTCGACACCGCCAGCATCTGCACGGCCCTGCTGCACGACGTGATCGAGGACACCGCGGTCACCCGCGAGGACATCGACTCAGCCTTTGGCCCCGAGATCGGCGAGATGGTCGAGGGGGTGACCAAGCTGTCTCGCCTGGAGCTGTCGGCCGACTACGCCCGCCAGGCGGCCAATCTGCGCAAATTCATCCTGGCCATTTCCAAGGACGTGCGCGTCCTGATGGTCAAGCTGGCCGACCGGCTGCACAATATGCGCACCCTGGGCTACATCCCCCAGTCGGCCAAGCGCGAGCGGATCGCCCGCGAAACCCTGGATATCTATGCGCCCCTGGCCCGTTCGATCGGCTGCCACCGCATCTGCACCGAGCTGGAGGAGCTGGCGTTCCAGCACCTCAATCCCAAGGCGCGCATGGCGATCAAGCGCCGGCTGGAGACCTTGCGGGCCGAGCAGGGCGGGGCGGTGGCCGTGGTCAGCGGCGATATCTCGGCCAAGCTGGAGGCCGCCGGCCTGTTCGCCCGGGTCTATGGCCGCGAGAAACATCCCTATTCGATCTGGCGCAAGCTGCAGCGCAAGACCATCGGCTTTTCCCAGCTGTCGGACATCTACGCCTTTCGGGTCTTGGTCGCGACCGAGGACGACTGTTACCAGGCCCTGGGCGCCCTGCACCGGGCCTGGCCCTGCGCGCCGGGGCGGTTCAAGGACTTCATCTCCACGCCCAAGAGCAACAACTACCGCTCGCTGCACACCACCGTGGTGGGCCCCAAGGGCATGCGGATCGAGATGCAGATCCGCACCGAGGCCATGGACCGGATCGCCGAGGACGGGGTGGCGGCGCACTGGCGCTACAAGAACGAATCCTATGGCTTCGACCAGGAGGCGATGGAGGAGGCCGGCGGCCGCGATCCGCTGGTGAACCTGCGCCACCTGGTCCAGGTGCTGGAAGACGGCGGCGACGCCGAGGACCTGGTGGAACACGCCAAGCTGGAGATGTTCCTCGACCAGGTGTTCGTGTTCACGCCCAAGGGCCGCCTGATCACCCTGCCCAGGGACGCCATGCCGCTGGACTTCGCCTATGCGGTCCACTCCGACGTGGGCGACACCACCGTGGGGGTGAAGGTCAATGGCGAGCTGGTGTCTCTGCGCACGCCGCTGGCCAATGGCGATGTGGTCGAGGTGGTGCGCGGGGCCAAGCCCATGGCGCATCCGGAATGGCAGTCGATGGCGGTCACCGGCCGGGCCCGCTCGG